>JABAOF010000251.1_pt2 | contig 100660 bp, 72 predicted proteins | sample 7062171 | NCBI WGS metagenome assembly JABAOF01 (sample SAMN14538628, study PRJNA623070) | marine sediment metagenome | biome: marine biome [ENVO:00000428]; feature: marine pelagic biome [ENVO:01000023]; material: deep marine sediment [ENVO:00002113] | place: India: Gulf of Khambhat ...
CCTTCTCTTACCGTTTCATAATCCAGGTCAACCCCTACCACAGCATTTGCCCCCACCGCCGCCGCACTTTCCTCCATCTCGCGAACGGCTATGTCCCTGGCGCGGGTGAGCTCCTTTTCATATGCGGCAGATCGGCCACCCACGATGTCAGTTATGGAAGCAAATAGGTCTTTGACGATATTTGCTCCCATTATGGCTTCGCCCGTGACGATGCCCATGTATTCCTTTATCTCTTTACCTTGAATGATTGGAGTGGTGGTAACGATCATCTAGTTCCTCCTTTCACGCGCGTTTTCATTCATTCTCAATTCGCCCAATGAATTGGGCAACTACACGAGTTTAGTATCTTTAATTTGGCTTGCAACGGTTTCCGACGACGTATAGTTGCTCGATTTGTCGAGCAAAAGCGTGCCCAATGAACTGGGCAACCACAGAATCTTCACCTCCAGTGTGATATCTAAATCTTGATCTCATAGATTCTATATTTCTTGTACACCTTTGCGCCGAGAAGTTCCAGGGTCCTGTTCATCAGGACGTTGTCCTCCAAGACCCACGACATCTCCGCCCATTTGTATCCTCTTTTGACGCCCACGTTATATGTCTCTGCATAAAAGACCGTGTCGATTCCTCTTCTCTGATACTTCGGAACGACTCCCATAGTTATTATGCGCACGCCATCGATTTTGTTTCGCACTTTTGTATGCCAGAACAGCTTGAATATTCCGAGAGGGAAAAGCCTTCCGTTCAACTTGGCCAGTACCTGGTTAAAATCCGGCAATGCCAGAGAGAAACCTGCTGGTTTGTTGTTCACTTCGGCTATGAAAACCATATGAGGATCCACGATCTGCTTCAGATTCTTTGCCAGGTGATCGAATTCCTTGTCGGTCATGGGAATGAATCCCCAGTTCTTGCTCCAGGCAGAATTATAAATCTGCTTTATTCTCTTCACCTCACCCTTGAAGTCTTTCATATCGACATTCCTCACCGTTACCCCAACCTTTTTCTTGATGCTTTCCGCCATCCTCACAACTCTTTCCGGCGTAGGCAGGGTTTCATCTATGAAGTAAGCATACAGGTCTTTGGCTTTTGTCATGCCGTAGCTTTCCACCAGCTCGAGATAGTAGGAAGGATTGTATGGCATCATTATCACCGGAGGCGAATCGAATCCTTCGAGCAACAATCCCCAGTCCTCGTTTGATGAAAAATTTGCGGGACCGCGCATGATCTGCATGCCTCTCGCCTTTAGCCAACCACGGACCGAGTCGAGAAGTGCTTTGGTGACTTCATAATGCCGTTCGCATTCAAACAGTCCGAAGAACCCGGCCTTCTCTTGGTGGAATTCAATGTGATTGTGATTGACTATTCCCGCGATTCTGCCCACGGTCTGACCTTCTCTTCTTGCCAGATAGAGAACAACCTCGGCATGCTTAAAGAAAGGGTTCTTCTCCTTGTTTAAAAACTCCTTTCTTTCCATGATCAGGGGAGGAACCCAATAGGGATCGTCTTTATAGACCTGCCAGGGGAACTTGATGAATTCCAGCAAATCCTTTCTCTTTTGAACAGGCTCTATTACCAGCTTCTGATCTCGCATCTGTGTTCCTTCTCAGAGGAAAGCATTATTTTCCTGTTAACGGTGTTTCTACGTGAGCCAGTAACATCATTGGGGGTTACAAGGCATAATGGGAAGCAATGCGATGTTTTGTTTTGGATTCCTGATAAACGATACTCCTATCTGGGCGAAACGACCTTGACTCCCGCAGCAAAGCGGAGGTTCTCGCGCCAATCCCATTCACTATAGAACCACTTCTCCATTTCAGCCAGAACAGAAACATTTTTGGAGATACTCATTTGAGTACCCAGAGCCATCTTAGGGTAAAGTCCGATTTCATTTTCTTCCATTGCGAAGCTGTACAGGCCACCGAACAATTCTCCGCTTCCATACAGGGTGAAGGTTTTGCTCAAGTCCTTGCTGGCAAGAAGATAGATGCTGCCCGGGTAGAAAAAGTAGAAGTCGAGGCCGAGAGCTAATTCCAGATATCTATTCTTGGGAATCTGTAGCTTAAATTCCCCAAGGAGAATCGCAAAAGGTTCACCTACCTTGCCCTCATCTACCATGTCAGTTAGAAGCCTGAGACCGATTTCCGTCCCCATCCTCCTCTCGGTAGCCGCCCGGCCATAACGAGGCATCAGGATAAACAGAAAGTGGTCTTCATAGTGGGACTTAGGATAGCCATACTTTTCGACCGCATAGGTGTAAACACCACTGGTAAAGGAGAAGCCGCCTTCCACCTTGGCGGTCTGCAGGGTGGAGAAACAGCCGGAAACCAAAAAGGCCGGGGACGCGAGAATGCAAGCGCATGCGAATCTAAGAACTATACATTTCACGTAGGAATACTCCTTCCAGACTAAACCAGCGAACTGCTCTTCAGATGTACCTAGTGAATTGACAGGCCTACGATGGCCACCATCTTTATCTCCTTTTTTTGCGCCAGCTCCTTTGCCGCCATGGCTGGACTTGTCGGTTTCGCACTGGTTAGGCTACCCGAAACCACGATGGTGGAAACGATAGGGCTACTCGCGACACAAACTCCCGGGCGCAGGCTGGAATGCATGAACCTTCTGGACTCACTTTTTCTATGCGTCTCCAGGGTGTTCGAAGAGACCGCTAGAATTGGTATCCAATCTGCGCGTGAATCGTGGTCTGTTTACTGGTGACCTCCTCCTTTATGCCTGTCAGCTTCTTACCGGTGTCATCCTCCTCCGAGACGGGATCATCTCCATACCAGCTTTGATCCTGTGCACCATCTGCGTCAATCTTCATCAGGTCAAAACCCAATCCCATAAACCAGTTGGACTTGCCGGAGGTCTTGAAGACAATCCAACGGAGATCGGCTCCGGCCTTGAGTGCCCAGCCATTGCACTCGCCATCAAAGGTCTTGTGGCGTAGGATGTGATCGTCGTGGTCTTTGGCTCTAACGTGCGGAGAGTAAGCTCCTCTTGCCTCCAAGCCCAGTCTGGGCAAGATCCGCAAGCCAGTGGCCAGGCCAATATAAAGAATGTCATACCTCACCTGGTAATCCAGCACGTTTACCCCTTGCAGCGTGTCAAAATAGACTATATCCTCCTGAAAACCTTGCCATCCCCGTACTCCAAGGATCTCAAATGAAAAATCCCGGTACTCGTATCCCCCCAGGAGCTCAAGTGTGAAAGCGGGGTATGTGGCGAGAGCGAAACGTCCTTCCAAGTGGACGAAGAGCGCTTTCAGTTCCGCTTCGGACTCAGTGAAGCTGATCTTCTCCCGGAGATTATACTCGGGCGCACCAATCCAATCCGAATCCTTCATGTAGTCGGAAGGGTGGTTGATGCTCTTGGCTGCGCCCAGATTCACACCCCAGCGTTCGCCGGTTTTGAACCTCCCTTTCAGACTCATGCCCGCACCAACCAGAAAAACGTCCAGCGGGAACTCAAGCTCGCTTTCCCACTTCACATCACTTCCTATAGGGGGATAATAGTCGGTACCTTGGATGTGAAATTTGGTGTACCCGGACATCTTTCGGGTGCTGAAATTGAACCCCACGTCGACTGCACCTCCTGCGTTTTTAAAGAGACAAAAGACGAACAGCACAAGGATCGGAGGCGTCAAATGGGTTCTCATAATACCTCGTTGCAAAAAACATAAGACTTGAGCGGCAGCTCGACGGGGATTTGGAACGCCCGTGGAGGTTTTGATTTCATTACAGTCGACTTATCCTGACTGGCCTGGGAGTGAGGATGATGTCTTGGTTTTTAACGGACAGAAATATCTTCCCCCTTAATCTTTTGCTACTGACATCAATTGCCTTTTTCGGAGGCCGAGCGCGCACCGCTCCTGGGCTAACGAATTACCGAATGCTGGAGATAAGATAATCTCAGCACGTAAGTGCAGTAAAATTAGGGACCCTTCTAAATTACCCCCATATTCTTTCCAACGTTCTTAAAGGCTTCTAAAACTCTGTCCATCTGCTCGTCGGTATGGGTGGCAGTGTAGCTTGTGCGCAGCAGCTGCAAGCCCGGGGCAACAGCAGGGCTGATTATGGGATTGACAAAGATTCCTTCGTCTGAAAGCATTTTCCAGAATTGGAAGGTCTTCATGTCATCGCCGATGTATATGGGAATAATCGGGGTCCGAGTGGTTCCAATGTCAAATCCCAACGCTTTATATTCTTTATGCATTCTGCGAGTAATCTGCCAGAGCCTTTCTCTTCTTTCCGGCTCGTTTTCGATGATATCTAAAGCTGCAAGACAAGTAGCCACCGCAGAAGGCGGGGGACTGGCAGAGAAGATCAAGGCACGTGAGAAATGCTTTATGTAATTGATCACCCTCTCGCTTCCGGCGATGAAGCCTCCCAGCGAGGCAAACGACTTGGAGAAGGTACCCATCACCAGGTCGGCCTTGTCTTCCAGACCGAAATGCTCGGCGGTTCCGCGCCCATGCTCTCCCAATACTCCTATCGAATGGGCATCGTCCACCAGCAGCCTGGCATTATACTTCTTGGCCAGCGGAACTATCTCCGGCAGATTGGCTATGTCTCCCTCCATGCTGAACACGCCATCTACCGCTATCAACTTCCCTGTATTGTCTTCGCAGTTGCTCAAAACGCGAGTCAGATCTGCCATATCGTTATGTTTGAATTTTAGCACGGTGCCGTAAGAGAGCCTGCAAGCATCCACTATGCTGGCGTGAACGGATCTATCGATGATCACGTAATCTTTTCGGGTGACCAAAGTGGAGATGGTTCCCAGATTGGTCTGAAAGCCGGTGGAAAAGACCAACGCAGCCTCCTTTTTCATGAACCTGGCTAGCCTGTCCTCCAGCTCCTCATGCAGCTCCAGAGTGCCGTTCAAAAACCTGGATCCGGTGCATCCAGAGCCGAACCTCTCCACCGCCTGCATGGCGGCTTCCTTCACCTTGGGATGGGAGGTCAAGCCCAGGTAGTTGTTGGAGCCGATCATGATCATCTTCCTTCCGTCGATTGTCACCTCGGTATCCTGACCGGAGGAGATGGCGCGGAAATAGGGATAGACTCCAAGGCTTTTCACCTTCTCCGCCTCGGTGAAGTTTATGCATTTGTCGAACAGGTCCATTTTTCCTCGGGATTGTGATTCGACGGTTCTTAAGAGATCTGGCTGTCGGTCTCCTTCCGTACCCAAATACATCAGTTAAGCTCAACGTGAATTCCAATCTAAACAAAATACATTGCACTTGTCAAGCGAAAAAGCTATTCATCTGTCGGATGAAGACGCTCAAGTCCCGTGTTTTCCCTAACCTGTTTCGGCTAATCTGGCCGCCTCTGGTTTGTCAGGAGATCCACTCTGAAGTCGTTCAGAAACTTGGAGATGGCTTCAGCTTGCCTGTCGGCGTACCTTCTCTGGAAATGCTTGGCAAAGAAAGTCGAAGCAGAAGGGACTTCCTTTTCCGAGATGCCGTAATATGTGCCGTTGGACATCTGAGCAATTCTCATTCCCAACCTGCTGCCCCCGAAAAGCTCGCCGCTTTTGGCTTTGCCGTGGGCAGGATTAATCACCACGATAGCGATTTTTTCTCTTCTGAAATCCTTGGAAAGTTTCAGCGTTTCAGCGTAGGCAGGTTCCTCCAGCAGATCAGCGTATTTATGAGTTAGCGGTTCGGGGAAACAGTCACTGATGAGAACGGCATAGGGTATGAAGTTAGAGGATCTTCTTTTTTCCTGTTTGAAAACCTCCAACGCTTTTTTCAAGCCGTCTGGTAAGGGAGTGAAACCGGAAGGAGTAAGGCGGGCCAGGTTTCCGAGCACCACTCTGAGATTGTTGGTGGGATGATTCATGATCCGGGCCGAGTTCTTTTGAAAGGCGATGAGACCCAGACGATCCCGGTTCCGGTAAGCGTCTCGATAGACGATGGAGAGAGCCTTTGAGACGGCAGGAAGGAAATGATAGGTGGAGAAACTGGCGTCGGTGATCAGGACCAGAGTGACCGCGCTTCTTCCTCGTCTTATCCAGACTTGCAGGTCGGAGGATTCTAACTTGACTTTCGGTCGCTTTCCGGTCTTGCCGCGATTGACTAAAGCCGAAATTATACTGGGTATGATGGCAACATTTGATGTGGGGATGGCTTTGGGCTTTCTGTGGCCGATGGGGCGTCCCCGCGTGGACGAGGTAATGCTCGGCGCACGCTTGCCCACAAACTCCCGTACTTTTCGGGTCGGAGCCCTTTTGGAAAGCTTGATCCTCCATCGGTCAAAATAGGAAACCAGCGACCGGAGGGCTGCTTTGGGATCTACCAGCGGAACTCCGGCGACAAGCTGCTTTGCGGAAGGTTTCTGCAGTGGTCTTTGGTCAGCCGGGGTTATGACTTTTTTTTTACGCGGGTTTCGTCAGCGGGTTCAGCGACACCTTCCCCCTTAAGCGCGGAGACTTCAGCACCGCCTCTTTCCTTCCACAGATAGCCCCATTTGCCGCAGCTCTCCTGGAAGGCTGTCTGAATCTGTTCTTCGGTAGCAGGAGGCTCGAATCCGCCCTGGCGAGTGCGATGGGAAAGGGCCAGAAACGCGGACTTGAGAAGATCCTCTTCCCTGATCTCGGTTCTGTTGTCCAGAGCCGCCACCGCGCAAGCCGTCTTGGCTATAACGATATCAGGCCGCTGCCCGTCCACCTCCAGCTTGGCACAGGTGGATGCCGCGATGTAGTAAACCGGCTCGCCTATTTCAACCTGGGGAAGAAGAGATTGAGCGTTGAGAATCTGTTTCTGAAGCTTCTCCGCCCGCTCCCGGAACTGATTTTTGAAGCCGAGGGGATCTTTCTCGAAAAGGAGGTTGTTCTTGATTATCTGCACTCTTGCTTCCTCGTCTCTGACGGTCTTGATCAGTGTGGAGAGGGGAAAGCGATCCAGAATTTGGGGACGGAGTTCCCCTTCCTCGGGATTCATGCTCCCCACGAACACAAACCGGCTGGGGTGGGTGATGGAGAATCCTTCCCGTTCCACGGTGTTCCATCCCATGGCAGTCACGTCCAGAAGATCGTCGGTTATGTGATCGGGAAGCAGATTGATCTCGTCCACGTACAAGATGTTCTGGTTGGCCTGAGCCAAGAGTCCCGGCTGAAGGGCTTTCTCACCCTCTTTCAGAATCCTCTCCACGTCGATGGAACCAATCAGCCTGTCTTCGGTAATGCTTAAGGGAAGGTTGATCACCTCCATCCTCAATTCCTTTGTGGGAATCTCCTCACCTTTCTCGAAACGGGCCCTGCATGAATCGCACCTGTTGCCGGGGTCCTGAAATGAGCATCCGAACGGACAGTCGGCCACCACCGCCACCGGCGGCAGAATGTCAGCCAAAGCATACACCGCGGTGCTCTTGCCGGTCCCTTTGGCCCCTCTGATCAGGAGGCCCCCAATTCGCGGATTGACCACGTTCAGAAGCAGACCCGACTTGAGACGGTCTTGTCCTACGATAGCACTGAAGGGCAATGTGAAACTACCGCGTTTTGTCATGCTTCGCTCCTTCTAAACGAGCCAGTGGAACGTGACAGCCCAGCGTTAGTATACGATACGCCTGCCTCAAAGTCAAAAGAATTCCGGCCAGACTCTAATCCGTTAAACTGCCGTTCCAGAGGACACCTGAGACTTCTGGTGGGACTTACAGATGCTGGTACCGGGGGCTGCATGGGTTGCCTGGTTGTCATGCCCCTCTGTGGCGTGCTCGCTTCTTTGCAATATGGTAGATAAGAATTCCGCCTGCTATCGCCACGTTGAGCGATTCGGCTTTGCCACGGATCGGAATGTGCACGATCTGATCAGAAAGCTCCAGAAGCTCCCTGCTTAACCCCTCTGCCTCGCTGCCGATCAGAAGGCAGATTCTCCCGGATGGATGGAATGCATGAAGGCCGGTACCCTTTTTGACATCCGTGCCGACGATCTTGAATCTGCGCTTTTTCAGCCGAAGAATAGTTGGCTCTAAATCGACCTCATCGAAGACCTTGAGACGAAAGATAGCCCCCATGCTGGAGCGCACTACCTTTGGGTTGAATAGCTCTACGGTATCTTTCGATAGCATCAGAGTATCAATTCCGAAGGCGTCAGCGGTTCTTATGATGGTTCCCACGTTTCCCGGATCGCGGATTGCATTTAACGCCACAACCAGCCTGGTCTTCTTTTCCCACATATCACTCGGCCATGGCCTTTTGGTTCTTGCTACACATATTATTCCTTGAGCGGTTTTTGTACCAGACAGCTTCCCGAGATCATGGTTCTTCGCCGGAATCAGATAAACGCTCAAATCCTTCAGCCTTCTCAGAAGCTTGTTGCCCCGTGGTTTCTCCTGGAAGGATGTGGTGTGGATAGCTGTCTCAATTGGCCAGCCGGATTGGGCTGCCTCCTCACAGAGCCGCAGACCTTCGACCAAAAACTTCCCCTCCTCTTGGCGTCCCTTTTTGGTCTTGAGCTTGGATAGCTTTTTGAGTTTTTCTTTTGACAACATAGGGTATCCGGATTCGCCGCGGGGAGCCTGTTCAGCTTGACAGCCTTCTTATCTTCCTGCTTGCCTTCTCAATAGGATGCCGTGCTGCCTCTTTTTTGAACTTGCGGTAATTCCTCATGCCGCTTTCGTGCTCTTTCGCCCATTCTCGTGCAAACTTGCCATCCTTGATCTCTTTGAGAATTTTCTCCATTCGCCTTCTGACGTCCGCGGTGATGACTCTTTTCCCGGAGACATAAGAGCCGAACTCCGCCGTCTTGCTGATTCGTTCAAACAATCCGGCTATTCCATATGATTTGATGGTGTTCACTATATAGTCCAGTTGATGCACGCATTCCAGGTAAGCGTTCTCAGCTGGAAGTCCTGCCTCTACCAGCACATCGAAGCCCGCTCTCAAAAGCTCGGTCAATCCGCCGCACAGGACCGCCTGCTCGCCAAACAGATCGCCGATAGCTTCGTGCTCGAAAGTGGTCTCAAACGCACCGGCTCTTGTGCATCCTATGGCTTTGGCGTAGGCTAAAGCTTTGTTCTTGCCATGCCCGCTTTTGTCCTGCCCAACGGCGATGAAACAGGGAACCCCTTTGCCCTGCAGGAAGAGATTCCTCATGACTTCGCCTGGGGCATGGGGCGCGACCATTATCACGTCCACGAAATCGGGCGGAAGCACGAGCCCGAAATGTATGGAGAAACCGCAGGCAAAAAGCAGCGTTTTGCCCGGGCTTAGATGCGGTGCAATATGCTGGCGGTAGATTTGCCGGTGAAGATGGTCAGGGATGAGGATTGAGACAAGGCTGCCGCTCTTGGCGGCATGCTCAGTCGAGTAGACCGAAAAGCCGTCCTTCCGAGCCACCCGGGCTTTCTTGCTTCCTTTGGGCAACCCGACTATCACCTCCAACCCGGAGTCCCTCAGATTGAGGGCTTGTGCTCTTCCCTGGCTGCCATAACCCACAATTGCTAGGGTGCTCCCTTTGATGTATTCTAAATCTGCATGTCTGTCACCGTACGTCCTGAAAGAGGTCAGTTTTCTCATTGATCTTTAATGCCTAATAACTTCTCAGGCAATATAAATCGAGCTGCACGGTTTGTCAAAAGCAAAGGAGCAGAACTCGAAGACGCCGATGAAACTGGCAGCCGTGCTGCTGAAGATGAATGAAGCCTTGGCGACTTACTTCCAGGACTGTGTCAGGATGTGAGAACGATAAGGAGGAATAAGGATAAGGCTACGAGAGCCAAGGGAAGAACTATGCGCATCAAAATAAACGCCAGGATCCGAAAGAGCTGATACACCAGCCACATTGACATCATCGTGGCAAGCAGATACAATCCCACCATTCCCCACAGGCCGAAACGCGCCCCAACCTCCTGGCTGAGCTGGGAAAACCAACTCCACGATAACTCAAGGATTGAGAGCATCACCTGAAATACATGATCTAAGAAAAAACCTACGTGCAGGGGCACGCGGGAGCCTCCTTTCTTCATCTGCCGACAACAGCATGCTCCCGCTGTTTGCAGCACTCCATGACCTTCCCGTCCCCCCACAGGCGAGCCAACTCTATTCCTCCGTAAACAAGCGGCTCCCAGCCAATTTGTCAAGCAAAATCTAGCCAGCTACCTGTCGATTATTGGCTAAGGCTTGCAAGTGCTTTAGGGATAATATGCTAAGGGAACTGGTTTGCGAATAAAACGTGAATTTCCCTTTGCTTTGTTAGTATCAGATTACCTGTGATCTTTTTTGGAAGCTTGATTTTCCCACGCGGGATGAACGTGGAAGCGGCGGCGCAAAAAGTGTTTGCATACAGGGGAAATGCGATTAAATTAGCATTCCGAGAATGTAGGCTAAACAGAAAGTGAGATTCATGATCGACCTGCATACGCACACCGTCTTAAGCGACGGAGCCTTAATACCTGCAGAGTTGGTGAGGAAAGCGGAAGTCTCCGGATACGAAGCCATCGCCCTTACTGACCACGTTGACTCGGGCAATATGGAGATGACGTTGAAGCAACTGATTAAGGCAGCCGGGGACCTGAGCAAACATAGTAAGGTCAAGGTTCTGCCCGGGGTGGAGATAACTCATGTGCCTCCTCCCATGATTCCGGATCTGGCGAGCCAGGCGAGATGTCTGGGAGCGAAGATAGTGGTGGTGCATGGTGAATCTCCGGTCGAACCGGTTCGCCCAGAAACGAATCTCTTTGCTTTGAAAAGCGATATCGATATCCTGGCACATCCAGGAATGATCAGAGAAGATGAGGTAAGGCTGGCCAAAGGGAAGGGAGTTTATCTGGAGCTGTCGGCCCGCAAGGGGCATTGCCTGGCCAACGGTCGTCTGGTGGTGCTGGCAAGAAAGTACCGGGCTAAGTTGGTGATAAATACGGATGCGCACACAGGCAGAGAGCTTTTCTCCGAAGAGCTCTTGCGAAAAGTCGGCTTGGGCGCAGGACTGACCGAGCCGGAGCTGAAAGATGTACTTCACAATTCTGTGGAATTGGTGGAGAGGAGGTTCTAGCCGGGATCAGCCTTCCCGGCGGGAATAATGGTCGAATCGAGGTTTTGTGTTCTCCGGCTTATCGAGTGGGATAGGACGAGATGAAGATCGAATTCACTAAACTGCAGGCTCTGGGAAACGACTACCTGTATGTTGATTGCTTCAAACGGAGATTAGCCAAAGCAGTTCTCCCCGATCTGGCAAGGAAGATCTGCGATAGGCATTTCGGAGTCGGCGCTGACGGCTTGATATTGGTGGCTCCCGGCAGAAAGCACAGATTCAGAATGGTCTTCTATAACCCGGATGGGACTGAAGCGGAGATGTGCGGCAACGGGATTCGATGTTTTGCCCGCTTGGTTTACGAAAAGCGGTTATCCAGAAGTAAAGTTCAGAGTATTGAAACCAAAGCCGGAGTAATTAACACCGAGATAATCGAAACAGGCGATGATTTCGTGATCCGTGCAGATATCGGCAAGCCCATATTGGAGAGAAAGAAGATACCGATGAAGGGTCGTGGGAGATTCTGCATAGACGAGACATTGAAGCTGGGGAGGCGGAATGTGTTAATCACCTGTGTTTCTGTGGGGAATCCTCACACCCTGATGTTTGTAAGAGAATTCAGCCCCGAATGGCGAAAAATTGGAAAGCAGGTAGAAAACCATTCATTGTTCCCCCGAAGGACCAACGTGGAGTTCGTGAAGATTCTTAGTCCGAAGAAAATACGATTGAAGATATGGGAGAGGGGAGTGGGGGAGACTCTGGCGTCTGGAACCGGAGCTTCGGCGGCAACCGTAGCCGGCGTACTGACCAGGAAGCTTGACCGCAAGGTGACGGCGTTATTTGACAGAGGCAAGCTGGTTATAGAGTGGAACGATAAGGACGGACACCTTTATATGACCGGGCCGGCTACCAAAGTTTTCTGGGGAACGTACGACTTTTCGCATGAATAAGGTCCGGCAACATCCGGGAAGAAGGCAACACAACAGAGCCTACCTTGACTCAGGTTCGGGCAAGGGAAATCGACCCATGTCCGTGTAGCCCGGTAAGGTCTCTCAGAGGCGTCGAGGTCCAATTACTCTTGCGGGTCAGAATCATCTCCAACACGCTCTGGTTCCCTTTTTGAACTTGACGAACGACTTTTAGCGGATATGATCGTATAAATTTAATGGTTAGCCGGAGACACGGTATCTTTTTGGTTTCATTTGCCTCGCAAACTGCGAGATGCGCAAATTGAAGATTGTGGTATAACTAAAGATGAGTAATGTCAGAGAAACCAGGTGACTTTTCGTTAGATGAGGAAAAGACTTAAATTCCCCCTGTATTTTTTCTCCTTTTTGCTCTTTATCTGCTTAGCCTTCTGGGTGGTGCTTACTCAAACCAGATTGCTGGAGAATCAAGTCAACCGTGTATTGGGTGTACTCGTGCAGACCAAGTACTCCCTCAAGGTTCAGGTGGGCGAGGTAAGCGGACAGTTTTGGAAAGAGTTGACAGTCACGGATATCACGGTTGACTTTATCTGGGGGGATACGACCTACCGGGTCGCTCAGATTCCTCGACTCAAGCTGAATTACAGACTGGCCAATCTGTGGAGAAAAAGATGGATCATCGATTCCTTGGTCGTTGATCGGCCGCGGTTTGTTCTCATAAAGACAGAGGAAGGCAGGCTGCTGGTGATAATTCCCGGGGCGAAAAGGAAGACCATATCGAAAACGGGCTTGTTCGATTTCAGGGTTGGAAACCTCAAAATTCAAGAGGCCACTCTTGAATTTCTCTCTCCCGAGAAACAATCCACCATCGACAAACTGGATCTCGAGCTTTCTTTAACTAAGGACGGCCAGGGAATCAGGTCAAATATCTTCCGAGGAGAGCTGGCATACCTGCAAAAGGATTTCATGGTGAAACATATGTCCGGTTTCTTCTGGCTGAAGAAGGACACGTTGTCGGTCCAGGCATTCAGGGTTAAAACACAGGACTCATATCTGGAGGTCTCCGGGAACGTGATTAACTTGCCCAGCCCCGAGTTCTCACTCTCGGCGAGGGCAAAGCCGGTGAATCTGGAGGACGTAGCGAAATTGACCGGTGTGGGCCTGGAGGGCGTTCTGGATTTGGAGGGGACGTGTGAGGGAAACCTCAAGAAATTCGGGGGGAAGGCAACCTTAGACGGTCTTTTTTTTGGAAGGCGCTTTGAACGCCTGAAAACGGCATACACCTATCAGAACAGCAAATTCATTTTCTCCTCCGTCAGCGGCAGGGTTTTCGGTTCGCCCATCAATGGAAGGGGAACATTTGACTTCTCAAGGATACCTGAGGAGTACGACTTTGATGGAGAGGTGAAAAATCTTGATCTCAAGAACATCGTCTTTGGAAGTCTTGAGACCGATTTCTCGGGATACGTTCACATGCAGGGCAGGTCCACGTCGGCAAGAGAAATGTTTATGCAGGCTGAGGTCGATCTGGAAGGCGGCAGAATCGAGGAGTACACTTTCAGCGCAGCTAAAGGAATCATCGACATTACCGCCAAAGCCGTTACTTTTCATCCTCGCTTTCGGCTGCGGTACAAGCATACCGATATAGCTTTGACCGGTGACTTAGAATATGAAGGGGAGATGGACATAGATGCTTGGGTGAGTTTCAAGGATTTGAGAGATTTCTGGGATCAGATATTTATAAAGGAAATGAGTGGGAGCGGAAGAGCTTTCGTGAACTTCAGCGGCAAAACAGAAGATTTCAACATCAAAGGAGAATTTGAATCTGACTCGTGTTATGCCTATGAGCTGTTTAGCTCCAATGCAGAAATCGAAATGGACATAGCCAACTTCTTGGGTAAGCGAAAGGGAGACGTGCAAATTCGCTTTTTAGATGGCGAGGCTTGGGGGATAGAATATGACAGCCTGATCTCCCGGCTGAAGATAGATGATCAATTGATCGAGATTGAGTCGGTACATTTGGCAAGCGAGCGCTTGGCGATGAATTCCTGGGGTGAGCTGGACATCTCTCAGACCCCGGAAAAGCTTCTGATCTACGAGATACTCTTGGATTACCGGGGAAATCGTCTGGCTTCTCGGTCACCTACCGTGGTGGATATCGATACCGAAAAGGTGGAGATCACCAAGTGCGTCCTGTTTGCGGATACAGGCGAAATCGATTTTTCAGGCGATATCGACTATGAACAGAGAATGGACCTTGACGTGGAAGTATCCGGATTCGACATTGGTCCCTGGGCCGGGCTTTTGAGTTCCGAGCCGGTGGAGGGGAATTTGTCCCTGGTTGCCTCCTTGGGAGGAGATTTCTATAGCCCCCAGGTGGACATGAAGGGAGACGTGCAGCGGCTGAAGTACAAGGGAATGGATTTAGGAGACCTGAACGCGGATTTACATTATGATGCCAGGAGGCTGGAGGTCAAGAATCTGGTGGTAACGGACGCAGATTGGAAATATACTCTCAAAGGCCTTTTGCCTCTCGATTTGGCCTTGGTATCGGTGGAGCAAAGAATTCTGGAAGAACCCCAGAATTTCAGGTTTTATGCGAACGGCAAAAGGATGGAATTGATCAAACTGTTCATACCGGACATTGAGTACCTCACCGGGAACTTCCAGGGTAACCTGGACATATCTGGAAGCCTGCTTCATCCACGGTTCGACGGGGAACTGACCCTGGCTGACGGAAGCCTGAAATTCATTCAGTTGGCTGATCCAGTGGATCAGCTGTCGGTGGAAATGCGAATGAAAAACGAGAATCTCATACTGGACCGGGTCAGCGGATTCATGGAAGGTACGGCTGCCGAGGGGTACGGCGCACTGAGAAGTATATGGAAGGTCTTCTCCCCCAATGAGAAGGTGAAGGGTGAAGTAACCGGTTTTGGGACAGTGAATCTCAAAGACATACAGAACATCAGCTACGATCTGTATTTCTCGGGAGATAGGATACCGATCAGCTACGAGTATGCCGACCTCTCCGGATTGGTCGACGTGAGCGCAGAAATCACGGGGCAGTCTCCGCCTCTGGTCACTGCCAAGATCGTTTTAGACGAGCTTTTCTATCGGGAGTCGTTTTCGAATTCTGGATCTGCATCCTCGCTTACCCCCGGCTATAAACCCCAGGATCTGTGGGACTGGAGTCTGGATATCTCGGCGGCAAACAATTGCTGGATCATAAACGATGACGTGAATCTTGAGTTCCAAGGAGACGTGTTGGTATTGCGCGAAGGAGGACAGCTGGGCATACTCGGAGATTTAGAGATCATCAGAGGAAAGTATTTTCTTTACGGAACCACCTTTAAGATCGAAAAGGGGTCCTTCTTCTTTGAGAACGTGGAGAGAATCGATCCTACTGTAGACTTTCTGGTCTCCACCCGATTGTGGGGAGGATCGTCAGCCTCTCCCGCGACTGGAAGCCTCCTGAGCACCGGGTCGGACAATGAAATCAGGTTGGCGATTAAAGGCACTCTTTCTGAGCCCCAGGTGGAGACAGCCCCGGGCTCCCCATATTCCAGGGAGGACATCTTGGAGCTTTTGGCTTTCCAGCAAGGTTTTGCCTCCGTCGATTCGGTGGGGATGGGAAGCTTGTTCCAGGAGAGGGTGATCAAGAGCCTGGGAGGCGCTTACAGCAGCAGATTCCTTGAGACCATTGCCGGACGGACCCTGGGAGTTGAGACATTCGAAATCGTGCCCACCTGGAGCGAAAAGTTCAGGCTGACCGACGCGCAGATCACCGTCGGGAAGTACATCTCGGACAAAGTCTATCTCCGCTACACCCGCCGCCTTTCTCAATCCAGTGGACAGGAGACTGGCGTCGAATACAGGTTGAATAAACACCTTTTTCTGGAAGGGCGGAAAGATAAGTTAGGCCTTTTTCACTTGGGATTGAACCTCAATTGGGAATATTGAAGTCCATGTCGGACCTAAATCCTGAGAAGATCTGCACAGGCGTTCTACGGTCTTTAATGCCTGGTGGGAGTAATAAAACAGATCAGCGGAAGAGTTGGATTGATGGCTCAAGAAAGTAATACGGCCAGTATCTCTGCAGATAGATTTCTTCATCTTGTTTTCGTGTGCCTGGGATTCGTCCTCTTCGTAACCCCAGCTCAGGCGGATAACCGCCAGAGAGCAATCATTGAAAAGATAACGGTGGAGGGAAACCGGTATTTCTCCGACGGCAAGATAAAGGATCAGATGAGCCTTAAGGAGAACAGGTGGTATAATCTGTTCAAAAAAAGGAGGTTCAGCCCCAAGAAAGCAGAGCTGGACAAAATTTCTGTTGATTCCCTGTACCATGTGAACGGATTCCTGGAAGCGGAGAGTGAAATCATTGCCCAGGAGAAAGAGGAAAATAGGTGCCAGGTCAGGGTAACGGTAAAGGAGGGCCCTCAGACCATATTAGGACACGTGGTTCTAAAAGGCGGACTCCCTGGGTTGAAGGAAAAGACCCAAAAAGAGCTCAAGTCCTTGAAGACCGGTGTTCCTTTTAGCTGGACCAGACTGAATGAGGCGGCTTTCAACATGAAGACCATATACGCAAACAACGGCTATCCCTATGCTGAGGTTCGGATTCTTGTTTCTGAAGGAGATCAAAGGTTCACCTCGGATGTGACTTTTGACGTGAAGGAAGACAAAAGGGTTTTCTTCGGAAAGGTGACTTACCACGGATTGAGGCTCACCAAACAACATGTTGCACAGCGTGAGCTTACGACAAAAGAGGGCGACTTGTATTCCCGAGAGAAGATCATGGACAGCCAGCAAAGGATATACTCCACTGGTCTTTTCAGCTATATTTCTTTAAGGGCAAAAGATGCCGACCGGAAGCCGGACAAGCCGGATTTTGCCCTGAGGGTAGTAGAAAGGAAACCCAATTATGTTGGAGCCAGGGTAGAGTTGGCCCAAAATCAACCCCAATCGGTAAACCAGCAGGAGTATCTCACCGTCGATTTCACCGGTGAATGGGGAAATCGAAACTTGGCCGGCACCTCCCGAAAGATCGGGGTCATGGGTTATTATAGTTTCCAGGTCGTTCCGGAGATAGAGAGGCTATCCAACCGGTTCTCCTTGAGATACGTGGAACCCTGGTTTCTCGGCATACGCACCCTTCTGGACCTGGATTTCTATTACGAACCGGGAGTCAAGAGTGCAGTGCAGAAGTACCGCATCGAGTCATATGGAGGCAACATCAATTTCAGCCGAGAGTTTACAAGAAACACAAAGGTCTGGCTCACCCATAGCTATCAGCAGGTAAATATCTATAGTATTCCACCAGAGGAAGTCGAGACCTATAAGGAGGAGCAAGGAATAAACGTGCGACGTAAGATCATCCTGTGGGGGGATAAAGACACTCGAAGCAGCATATTTATCCCCTTGGACGGTTCTTTCACGCAAATCTACACAGAATACGTGGGGGGATTCATGGGAGGAGATAACAATTTCTTCAAGCTGTGGTTCTCCTGGTCCAGGTATAATCATTTGAGCAAGAAAAAGAAATTAGACGTTCTGGCTACCCGCATAAAATTTGGGTACGCCGACGGTCTTACTCGCGAAGATCGTGTCCCCACCTTTGACCGTTTCTATATGGGTGGAGCATCCACCATGAGAGGATACAAGGAGAACAGCATGGGTCCGGAAAACGAAAGAGGCGACCTTGCAGGCGGAAACGTGATGATCCTGGGGAACATAGAGTACCGAAGAGCTCTGTTCTGGAAGTTTGGCTACTCGGTCTTCGTCGATGTGGGAAACCTTTGGCAAGAAGTTAAGCACGTCAACACCAGAGACTTGAAGTTTACTTCCGGCATTGGAATCCAGTTTTTCACGCCGGTGGGACCGCTAAGGTTGGACTACGGCAGACAGATTCCCATCAAGAAGAGCCCAGAGACAGGAAGATTTCACTTGAGCATATTGTATGCGTTCTAAGATGGCAAGAGGCCAGCCGAAGGTAAGAAATGAATAAGAGTGCCAAGATTCCCATAATTGGAATCACCTGCTCAATGGAGCATCAGGATAAAACCAGAGCGTATCCCACCGCCTATGCCTTCGATTATATGAAAAGGAATTACTACCATGCGGTGGAAAGATCTGGAGGAGTGGCTGTACTGCTGCCCAACACCGAGATAAGGGGATTGGTCAGCAACTACCTGAAGCTCGTGGATGGCTTGCTGATAAGCGGGGGGAATGACGTCGATCCTGCGTTTTACCGGGAGAGAAAGAAAGCCAAAAACTTGAGCATCACCAGGGAGAGAGATGCTTTCGAGATCGTCCTGGTTAAAAGGGCAAAGGAAAAAGGAGTCCCCGTGCTTGCCATCTGCCGGGGCATGCAGCTGGTGAACGTAGCTTTCGGCGGAAGCCTGTACCAGGATTTTAGGTTTGAGAAGAAATTTCTGGACCACACACTTGAGGGCTCGGGCACCTGCAAAAAGAAACATCCCGTAATCGTCCAGGAAAACAGCAGGCTTTTCCGCATAATTCAGAAAAGCAAGATAATGGTAAACACCAGCCATCACCAGATGGTAAAAAGGGTTGCTCCCGGCTTTGTTGCTACCGCCTGGTCGGAGAAAGACGGAGTCATCGAGGCGATCGAGCCGAAGGATAAAAATTCCCCCATGTGCGTTCAATGGCATCCGGAGCTTATGAGAGATGACGGCTCAAAAGCTTTGTTCGATTGGCTCATCGAGTCCGCCGGAGAATGCAAGATTAAAAAGCTGGGATCTGGGTGAACCTGACCAGGCGGAAGTCTGAGCTTCTCTGTGGGGTTTGAGGATATTGCAATGGACACAAAAGAACTGCTTTCCCAAATTCAGCTATATGTGATCGCTGACAGGAAGATGTGCGGGGATAGAGATATCGAAGATGTAGTTTCTCAGGCCCTGGACGGTGGTGCGCAGATGATTCAGTACCGTGACAAGGAATCGGACGATGAGCAGTTTCTGCAAACCACCTGGAGTCTGAAAGCCGTCTGCAGGGAAAGAAACGTTCCTCTGATCGTAAACGACAGGGTGGGAATCGCCGTGAAAACAGATGTCGACGGCGTTCATCTGGGACAGGAAGATCTCCCGGTAGTCGAAGCCCGAGGGATGTTAGGTTGCGACAAGATAATCGGAAAGTCCGCCAGGTCCGTCAAGCAGGCCAGAGCGGCGGAAGAAGAAGGGGCAGATTACGTTGGCCTGGGCCCTATCTTCCAGACCTTTTCCAAAGAGATTGACAAGCCTATCGGTGTAGACATCATTCGGAGGGCTGAAGAAAGTCTGAATATCGCTTTTTTCGCTATAGGCGGTATAAATCTGGATAATCTGGATCAGATCGTGAGGGCCGGTGGCAAAAGAATAGCGGTGATCTCGGCATTAGTTCTGTCGGACGATGTCAGATCGTCTGCCGCAGGACTTCTAGAAAGACTCAGACGTGACAGCACAAGCTAAGCTTCAACCCCGCGCAAGTTTTTTTGTAGATAATCTTGACAAAGTTAGTAAACATTTGCGCCTTTTCCCACGTAATAGTGTGAGAGGTGAATGATGAATATATCCACACGAGGAAGATACGGGTTAAGGGCGCTTCTGGAGATTGCCGCTCAGCAGGATGAGGAACCAGTGACCATAAAAGGTATCTCCCGAAGGCAACAGATGTCGATCAGCTATCTGGAACAGATACTTCACAGATTGAAGAAGGCCGGGATCGTGAAGAGTATCAGAGGTGCCAAGGGTGGATACGTTTTGGCTCGGAGAGGGGACAAGATAACCGTGAGTCAGGTTATCAGTGCCTTGGACGGTCCCATTTCCATCTCCTATTGCGATTCGCCCCAACTGAGAGAGAAAAGCTGCATTGGTCCTTCAGCCTGCGTTTCCCGGATCCTGTGGAAAAGGCTCGAGGATGTCATCAAAGACACTCTTTCCAGTGTGACGCTGGCTGATCTCAGAGAGCAGGTTCTGAGTTTGAAAGGCGTGAAGGTATCAATTAATCGGAGGAAAAGATGAAGAAGGTCTATCTGGATCATAACGCTACCACTCCGGTCCGTGCTGAGGTGTTGCAGGCAATGTTGCCATACTTCAGCGAGAAGTTCGGAAATGCCTCCAGCATTTACGGGTCTGGACGGGAGGCTAAGGTCGCCCTGGAAGAGGCTCGGGAGAAGGTGGCGGAGATCCTGGGGGCATCGCCCAGCGAGATATTCTTTACAAGTGGCGGAACCGAGTCCGATAATCTCGCCTTGAAAGGAACGGCTTTCGCCGGCAGGAAAAAGGGAAAGCATATAATAACCTCTGAAATCGAGCACCCTGCGGTGTTGGAAAGCTGTAAGTTCCTGGAAAAAGAGGGATTTGAGGTTACTTACCTTCCGGTTGACTCCCAGGGGTTCGTCCATCCGGAAGACTTGAGGAAGACCGTTCGAGAGGATACCACTTTAGTGTCTGTCATGCACGCCAATAACGAAGTGGGAACCATTCAGCCCATGGAGGAGCTCTCCAAGGTCACCAAGGAGAAGGGGGCATATTTTCACACGGACGCCGTTCAGACGGTGGGGAAGATCGCAATAGATTTACAGAGGTTGAACGTGGATATGCTGTCGTTGTCAGGCCACAAGATTTATGGTCCCAAAGGGGTCGGTGCTCTTTACATCAGAAAAGGCGTCCGGATTACTTCCTGGGCCCACGGCGGTCATCATGAGCGTTCCCGAAGGGCCGGGACGGAGAACGTTCCAGCCATCGTTGGCTTTTCCAAGGCGTTGGAGTTGCTGAATGAAGAGAGGGAGAAACATAACCAGCACCTAAGAAATCTCACCGAGACCTTTTACAGAAAACTGGTGGAATCGATTCCGGACGTCATATTACACGGGGATTTGAACAGACGAATCCCGAGTACTCTCAGTTTATCCTTCAAGGGTGTGGAAGGGGAGTCAGTAATCTTGAGTCTCGACATGAAGGGGGTGGCGGTCTCAACAGGATCCGCATGCAGCTCGGGGACCCTGGAACCTTCTCACGTCCTTTCGGCCATGGGCATAGATCCGGCGATCGCTCAGGGAGCTATCCGGTTCAGTTTTGGAAAAGACAACAGCATGGAGGATGTGGAGTACGTGGCAGGCATTCTTCCTGAGATTGTGAGCAGGCTGAGATCCCTGTCTCCCCTTTNNGTAAAATCAAAATTATGCAGGAGTGTCAATGTACAGCGCGAAAGTAATGGATCATTTTCAGAATCCCCGCAACGTGGGGGAGATCGATGAGGCCGACGGAGTAGGAGAGGTCGGAAATCCGGTGTGCGGAGATATAATGAAGCTTTACATCAAAGTGAGGAACGATCGGATCGTTGATGCCAAGTTCAAAACATTTGGCTGCGGTGCCGCCATTGCCACTTCCAGCATGGTAACCGAACTGGTAAGAGGCAGGACCCTGGAGGAGGCTGAGAGAATCTCCAGGGACACGGTGGCGCAAGCATTGGATGGTCTGCCACCCATCAAAATGCATTGCTCCAACCTGGCGGCAGATGCTCTGCACAAGGCCATAGAGGATTACAGGAACAGAGGAAAGGCACAAAGTCAAAAATGAGAAGGTGATTTTAGCTGAATCGGGGGGTGCGATCAGTGCAGACTTATGAATGGGATTCCGAAAGAGAAAGCCCCGCTGGTGGTGGTGGCGATGAGTGGAGGAGTGGACAGTTCGCTGGCGGCTTTTCTGTTGAACCAAAAAGACTACCGAGTTGCGGGAATGTCCATGAAACTCTGGGACTTCGGGGAGGTCGGCGGAGAATCTCATCCGGATGGGCGATGCTGCTCCCTGGAGGGTTTAAATGATGCCCGCGCGGTCTGCCACAAGCTGGGAGTTCCTCACTATGTCGTAGATATCAGGGAAGATTTCAAAAGGGGGGTTATCTCTGACTTCGTACAAGAATACACTAAAGGAAGAACACCCAATCCCTGCGTAGTTTGCAACACCAAGATCAAATGGAAGAGTCTGTGGAGAAAGGCTGAAGCTTTGGGGGCCGACTTCATTTCCACGGGACATTACGCTCGCATCCGGTACCATGAAAATGCCAAAAGATTCTTGCTGCTTAAAGGCGTGGATGCGAGCCGCGATCAATCTTATGCCCTGTGGGGACTCTCGCAACAGGATTTGCGTCGGACCATTTTCCCCTTGGGGGGGCTGACCAAAAGGCGAGTCAGATCTCTGGCAAAGGAGCATGGTTTAAAAGTAGCTGAGAGAGAAGAGAGCCAGGAGATCTGTTTTGTGACGGATGATAATTACCCCAGATTCATAAAAGAATGGAAAAAAGAAGAGAGCCCAGAGATTCGAAGCAGCATCAAGCCGGGTCCGATTTTCGATCTTGAGGGCAAGAAACTCGGCGAACATAAAGGAGTGCCGTTTTACACCATTGGGCAGAGAAGGGGCTTAGGAATTGCCGCAAGCACCCCTCTCTACGTCGTTCACATCGACGCAGATCAAAACGCCATATATGTGGGAGAGAATGCGGAACTTTTCAAATCATCTTTTGTAGTCACTAATGTAAACTGGATCGCCTTCGACAATCTGGAAAAGGAGACAGATTGCGAGATAAAGATCAGGTATCAACACATTCCCCAGAAAGGCAGGATTTACCCGTTGACGGAAAAACAGGTAATGGTTAAATTCAACCAGCCGGAGCGCGCCATAACTCCGGGACAGTCTGCGGTGTTGTATCAACGTGAGGTGGTCCTGGGAGGAGGAATAATAGACCGAGTTGTTACCTGATTACGTTGCCCGAGCGTCCGGCAGTCCGCATAGACTGCGACGATTATCGCGAAAAACGGATTTGAAGCCTAACGGGTTTTGTCGATATATATAGTGATTGCGAAAAGGCCGGAGGGAGAACCCGGACGAAGGGGAGGTTTCTTTGTTTGAAATCAAATTGGCCAGCAAAGGAAATATTTACGATCTTTACACCGGCTGTTGTCCGCAAGAGACGGACTACCAAAACCCTCTGGAAAAGTCGGCACAGCTTTTCCTCAAGAAGAAAAGAAATGGCTGGACCGGTTTGGTAGGTTATGATGGAGGCAAACCGGTGGGCCGAGTCGAATTTGCTCCTCTGGAGGAGAGCTTTGCTCAAATCTCCGGGGAGAGTCTCTACTTCACGCCGTGCATGAATCTCCTGCCCGATTATCAACGCAAGGGATACGGCAGAAAGCTCATGGAAGAACTTCTGCGAGTCACCTCTGATCGAAAAGGTGTGGTCACCCGGACCGTGACCGAGGGATGGATGCCCCCTAAATTCTTTGAGAGAATGGGCTTTGAGGTAGCCTGGCAGAAGGATCCTTTAATTTTATTGCTGTACAAACATCAAGAGGATGCGAAGGCCAAAATGACTACGCCTAAGTTCATGCCCAACAATAAGCCCAACAGAGTAAGCATAGACGTGGTGTGGGCTCATTCCTGCCCTTACATGGTGGCAAATTATGGCCGGCTTATTCGAAAAGCCAAAGAATTTCCGTCTTCTGTAGAGATAACGGAGCATTTCCTGAGAGACAGGGAAGATGCGGAAAGATACGGAGATATGAACATTTACGTGGGTGGCGAGATGCCTTTCCCGGGGCCAGCCTCGGAAGGGAAATTCGAAAAGATAATCAGAGACCACCTTCAGAAAAAAAGGTTGGTGTAACGGAACCACGCAAGCCCGATTTGCCTGTAAGGCCAGCCAGCCCAATCCGGCGTCTTCGGGTCACCACGGAGGAAGAGATATGAAATCCAAGCGCGGTTTAAAGATTTTGATCGGGATCGTTGCTGCAATTGTCCTGCTGGTGGTTTTGGCTTCTGTGGTCGTAAAGATCATCTTCACCAAGGAGAAACTCCTCGCCCTGTTGATCCCCAAGATTGAAGCGGCGCTCAACCGCAAGGTGGAAATCGACGATGTCGCTGTTTCCGTCTGGGGGGGTCTGGGGGCTGATGTTAGAGGTATGAGAGTTTTCAACCGTCCGGGGTTTCCCCGGGAGGAGCTTTTCAAGTTTGATCAGCTTTCAATCCGGGTGAAATTCTGGCCTCTTCTGCGGAAGAGAATCGAGGTCAAGAAGCTGATCCTGGAGGGACCTGAGATAGACCTGGTAAAGAACAAGGAGGGGGTCTCCAATTTCGATGACCTGATTAAGAGCGAAGGTGGGCGTGTCGTTCTGCCAGCAGCCTTTGATCAGTTACAGATCAAGCACGGCCAGATTTTTTACCGGGATGATAAGGAGGAGAAGAGTATTGTCCTCCGTGAGCTTACTCAGGAAGCCAAGCTCCGACTGGACGATAAGTCGGAAAGCGCGCAAATCTTAGGCAAGATCACGATAGATCAGATCGAATTGAATCTTCCCGGGTATAAAGGGTCACTGCCCCCCTTGACTTTTTCTCTGGAACATGACATAGGGTTGAATACTAAGGAAGACCTTTTGGACATAAAATCATTCAGAATCGGAATTGCGAAAATCTGGATAGACGTGAAGGGGAGGATAGATGAACTCGGCACCGGCCCTGTCCTGAATCTGGCGGTCGAATCTGGAAAGATACCACTAGAGGAGGTGTGGGCCTCTTTACCCAAGGACCAGTCTTCGCCTTTAAGTCAGCTCAAAACCGCGGGCAGCCTGGCCATATCGGCTTCCGTTAAGGGAGAGACAAAGGCGAAACTCTCCCCTCAGGTGGAGGGCAGGATTACCCTGCAGAACGTAAGAGTCGATTTCAGCGACGTCCCTCAACCGTTTGATATGCCGTACGGAGAGGTCATTTTCAACAATCGGGGTTTGAGCTTTTTCACCTCCCGGGCAAGACTTGGAGAAGCCCCCATGGAGCTGAGACTGGTCATGGAAGACTTCTCTAACCCGAGTTTGACTTCCGAGCTGAGAACAAAGCTGGACCTTGCTCTTTTGCGCCAATTCGTCAGCTTATCGGAAAAAACCAGCCTCAAGGGTCTGGCAGACGTAAATGCCAAGGCCTACGGCAAGATCAAACAGCCTCAGGCTATGAATTTCTCCGGAACGGTGGACTTACGAAAAGTGGAGGTGGCAACCCCTGCCCTGGCGGTACCGGTAAGAAACTTGGACGCCGTCATGTCGCTCAAGGAAGGAGATATCGACATTTCCGCACTGAGTTTGTCTTTGGGGAAGTCCTCCTTGAACCTCAAAGGGAAGCTTTACGGGGCCGTCCCGTATTTTCTTTCGGGGAAGCAGGGAAAGCCGCTTTTCAGTTTCAATCTCGATTCTCCCTTCTTGGATTTAGATGAGATACTTCCGGTTTCCGAAAAAGCGGAGGCCACAGGTTCAGCCGAAAGGGAGGATACGGTTCTCGTACCGGACATAAACGCCGGCGGGCAGATCTTCATCAAGAGGGTTATATTCAGAGGTATCGAATTCGCCAATCTTTCCTCCAAGGTGGACGTTACCGATGGTGTGTTGAGACTGAATAATATAATCGGCAACGTCTACTCTGGTTCAGTGGGAGGGGAGGTGGCTTGTGACTTAAACGACGTGAAACAGACGTCCTTCAACATGAACTTGACGGCCAGTCAAATTGAGGCAAACGATTTTCTTTCGCGGTTCACCGCCTTTGATGACCGTCTTTTCGGCAGGCTGAATCTCAACGCCCGCTTCTCCGGCAAGGGGAATCGGATAGAGGATATTCGGAGAAATCTTGTCGCCAGCGGAACTGCCACATTTAAGGAGGGCAAGCTGGTTAACTGGGAGCTGCTGGATATGTTGGCTTCTCTGGTGAAAATCAAAAGCTTCAAGGAGCAAGACATCAAAACCTTGCGGAATTCGTTTAGAATTGAAAACGGGCGGGTATGGTTTGACGATCTCTCCGCAAGCTCAAAGGATGGCGATTTCGGTCTGGTCGGGTCAGTAGGACTGGACGGATCGTTGGATTACCAGTTGACCGCGGTTCTTTCGTCTGAACATTCTTTGAGCTTCAATGCTCTGGGCGACCTTTCGAATTATCTGAAAAATGACCAAGGCAGGGTGGTCTTGGACATCAAGATAACCGGCAGTTCCACAAGCCCGAAGTTCGCCTGGGATACTTCCAGGGCGGAGAAAAGGCTTGAAAGCCAGATCAAAGCAAAAGCGGGAGAGAAGAAGCAACAGATAAAAGATCAGTTGAAGGAGAAAGCTGAAGACCTACTCAAGGATCTTTTCAAAAGAAAGTAGTGCAGAACGGAAACCCCTGCGGCCTGCGGTGGCTCATTTTCAGACAAATGAAGGCGCCCTTCAATCTGAAGAGTGAATGAGACATCTGATTCTTATTATTGCAGTCTTAATCTTTCCTTTTTTTTTCCTCCCTCCAAGTAGCCTTTCCCGGGCTGAGCTAATCACTACTCATTTCGAGGTTCACGCACGTGACCAGAACGTTGCCCTGGAGGTTAAGGACGTATTAGAGGCATCTTACCAGAGGATTTCTGAATTCCTGGAGGATTCCCTGGCTGAGCCGGTGAGGGTCTACGTGGCGGATACCGAAATGGAGTTCAGCTCAATGGTCGGAGAGAACTTCCCTGACTGGGGAGTAGGATGCGCTATTCCCCGTCGCAATTCGATCGTTCTGAAATCTCCCATACGGTTTGACTATCTCCGCCCTTTCTCTCAGGTCATCACTCATGAGTTAGCCCACATATTTTTGGGACAGATTTCTCGTGGTGGTCGAGTTCCGCGTTGGCTGGATGAAGGATTTGCCATGTATCAATCCCAGGAATGGAGGATCGGGCAGGACGTCGCCGTGGCGCGGGCGGTCTTGACCGGTTCAATTGTGCCGCTATCGCAGATAGAGTCGGTGAACGCTTTCAAAGAGAGCAAAGCTCAGCTAGCGTATACAGAAAGTTTCCTGGCGGTATCCTACCTTTATAGCGAATACGGAGAGGGGGCAGTCAAGGAGATAGTCACGCACCTGGCAGACGGTTCCAGCTTGGACCTGGCGTTCATGCGAACGATTGGCTCCAATTATCTTTCCTTTCAGTTGGAGTTTGAGAAATACGTCCGGGGGAAATACAATTGGGCCAGCCTCTTGGGCGATACGTTCCTAATCTGGATCGGACTTGCTTTTCTGATAGTGCTCCTGTATTTTCTCAAAAGACGACGTACCAAAACTAAGTTGGAAGAGTGGGAATTGGAGGAATTGGAAATAGACGCGGGTGATGAGTTCAAAGCAGATCAAGCACAGGATTGAATACTGGATCACCTATCTGGTGGGCGCGCTCGCCAGGATCATGCCCTACCGACTGAGTCTTGCCCTGGGATCATCCCTGGGATGGCTGGCCTTCGATGTCCTCAGAATGCGGCGGAAAGTTACGCTGATCAATTTAAGAAACTCGTTGGCAAAAAGTGAGAACGAGTTGGCCAGAATCGGGCGGAGAGCCTACCGGAATTTAGGCAAATCGATGGTGGAGTACACGCTTTTCCCTTCATTGAACAAGCAAAAGGTGGAAAAGATGGTAGAATTCGAAGGGGCAGAGCATTTCGATGAGGCTCTGAAGAGAGGGAAAGGGGCGATTCTGGTGGCGGGGCATTTCGGCAGTTGGGAACTGATGGGAGCAGCTATAAGCCAACGGGGATATCCTATTGACTTCTTGGTAGGGGAGCAACACAATCTCCTGGTGGATAATTTGATGAACGAGTACAGAAGATCCATGGGGATTGGAATAATCAAAATGGGAGCTGCGGCGAAAGGAGTTATCAAAGCCCTCAAGAATAACCGCTTTGTGGCCATGCTCTCGGATCAAGACGCCGGCAGCGACGGAACGGTGGTGGGGTTCTTTGGCCGGCCTGCCTCGACGCCAAAAGGTCCAGCTGCTTTCGCTTTGAAGATGAACGTCCCCATAATCCTCGGGTTCATCATGAGGCAGGATGGAAAGAGGCAAAAGATAATTATTGAGAAGCCTATCTATGCCGAGAAGACTGCTGACAGAGAGAAAGACGTAAGAAAGCTGACCCAGGCCTACACAACTATCCTTGAGAATTACGTTCGCCGCTATCCGGATCACTGGTTCTGGCCTCATCGCCGGTGGAAGAGCACCACCAAGGATTATTGAGATCCAAATCTGTCAACGGATGAAACGGATAAAACCGTACAGAAGCGGGATGACTATGAATTTCCAAACTAGCAAACAAGACTTAAGGCTCAGAGATCAATCCTATTTTGTTATCTGAGCAAAGATGAATGATACGCAAACGCATTCTGATCATCCAGACTGCCTTCATAGGCGATGTCATACTCTGTACGCCTCTGGTTAGGAATCTAAGGAAAATCTTCCCTGATTCATTTCTCTCTTTCTTGCTCATTCCTGAAACAAAGAACGTTTTGGGGAACAACCCGCACTTAGATGAGATCTTGGTCTACGACAAGAGGAAGAAGAAGGAGATTGGCGGGTTCCTTCAAATGCTGAGCAGAATTCGAAAAAGCGAATTTGATTTCGCCGTGATCCCGCACCGGTCCATGCGAAGCGCGCTTTTGGCGTACCTGTCCGCAATACCCGAAAGGATAGGCTTCGACAAAAGCGCAGGCTCTTTTCTTCTTACCTGCAAATTGGGTTATCCTACGGAGACTCATGAGGTGGATCGGAATCTCTCTCTGCTTTCAAGTCTCAGTACTGAACTGACAGATGCATCGCCCGAGCTTTTTCCCTCGCCTGAGGATTTTTCGTGTGTTCGCCACTTGCTTCTCGATTTCGGTATCAGGGAGCAGGATAGAATAGTGGGCATTGCTCCCGGTTCGGTGTGGGCAACTAAAAGATGGCTGCCCGAACGGTTCGCGGAAGTCTCACAACTTCTTGTGGACGGCAAAGGAGCGAAGATCGTCTTTATTGGATCAAAGGATGACTTGGACATTTGTGGCAGAATCGCGGACCGTATGAACGGTAACCCGCTGGTCTTAGCTGGAAGGACCAGCATCCTGCAATCGGCTGCCATGATTTCTCTTTGTAAGGTGATCCTCTCCAACGACAGCGCTCCTGTCCACATCGCCTCGGCGATGAAAACCCCTGTAGTTGCGATATTCGGATCGACTATCCCTGAATTTGGCTTTGGCCCCTACGGCGTCAACCACGCAATCCTCCAGAAGGACGTGTATTGTCGACCCTGCGGGGTACACGGTAGAAAGAAGTGCCCGGAGGAACATTTCCGATGCATGAAGGAGATTACCACGCAGGAGGTTTTCCAAGCCATTTCGTCTTTTCTTTGATGCTCGGCATTCGGTGTCATTTGGATGCCTTGTCGGTCTCCCAATGAAGAAATGCGAAGATTCAAAATTACGATAATAGGGACTATAAACCGAGATACGATAATTTTCCCTGGCGGCAAAAGGACGGAAAGCTTCGGGGGTATTCTGTATAATATGTCTGCTCTGTCCGGCCTGGCAGGAAAAAACGCCGAGATTTATCCGGTGTGCAACGTGGGGTACGATGTCTACGATCAAGTAAAAAGCATTGTAGAATCTTATGAGAACGTCAGATTAGATGGCATCAAAAAGGTGATGGTAAAAAACAACCATGCATGTCTGACCATTGACAGAGAGAACCAGAGAGAAGAAACTCTTCGCAACCGAGTGCCCCGTCTGAGCTTCAGTCAGGTCAAACCATTCCTGGACAGCGATGCCATCTTGATCAATTTCATCTCTGGTTTTGACATCGGCCTTGGCGCATTGAGGAGGATCAGAGAGACAGCAGACGGTCTGATATTTGTAGACGTGCACAGCCTGACTCTGGGAATCCATAAGGACGGCAAGAGATTCTACCGAAATCTCAGGAGCTGGAGGGAATACCTGAAGCAAGCAGACTTGGTCCAAGCTAATCTGGCTGAACTGATGGTGCTTTCGGGCAAAAGATTCAGGTCGCAAAAAGAGATTCAAGATTTCGGAAGCTACATTTTGAGTTTAGGGCCGAGAGCTCTGTTGGTCACGATGGGTGAAGAAGGGGCACTGATGGTGTGCAAGACGGGGAGAGCATGCAGGATCACAAAGGCTGCCGGCACAAGGGTTCGAACTTTTAAGGATGCTACCGGATGCGGAGACGTATTCTCAGCTGGATTTGTCATATGCTACCTTCAAAGTGGTAACCTGGATCGATCTTTGTATTTTGCTAATCAAGTCGCTGCTGAAAAGTGTAAGATCTCGGGGGTGGAGGGCGTCGACAGGGTGTTAAGAAAGTCCGAAGCTAAGTTCTCCTGGGACTGAACCCAAACCCTTACCGAAGGGTATAGTCCAGGATGGTTGTCGACCACCCATTTGTTCTTGACATTCGGGGTTACGCAGCGTATAATCAAAGATAGTTGCCGGAGTGGTGAAACTGGTAGACGCGCCGGACTCAAAATCCGATCCGAGCATTTCCCCAACTTTCTGTTCCCCAACATAATACCATATTAGATATAGAATTACCTCGATTTCGCCTTGTATCACTTCAGATGATTTCGCACCGATTTGGACTGATTATGGTCACAATTTGGTCACAAGAGAACATGGGTCTTGTTAAAGCGAGGGTCGGAGCGGTGCTTTTCGGAAACTAAGGACGTAACCATACAAATTGAGTGCGTTCCTCCAGCACTCATATGATCCCAACAGCTCAATCTCTCAATAGGTGAAGCCTCTAAACTTCACCCTGAAGAGGATAGAGTAAAGCACCGGCACCACACCAAGGGTTAGTAAGGTGGCAAAGGCCAAACCGAACATTATGGCAATTGCCATGGATTCCCACATGCGGCCTCCGCCCAGGTACAAGGGAGTCAATCCGCCTATGGTTGTGGCGGTGGTTAATAGAATTGGGCGAAGTCGACGCTGGGCAGCTTCCACCACTGCTCTCGGTGCATCCAGGCCATTTTCATCCCGTTCAATCCGGATTCTGTCCAAAAGCACAATTGCATTGTTGATTACGACTCCAGCTAAAGATATCACGCCCAATAAGGTCATAAATCCGAAATAGGATCGCAAGGCCAAAAGACCTATGACCACTCCGATCAATCCAAGCGGAATAGTTACCAAAATGATGAATGGGCGGCGAATTGAGTTAAACTGAAAAACCAACAGAAGCACAATGATCAACCCCGCTATCGGTAGCTTGACCATTATGGATTGATTTGCTTCCACAGAACTCTCCATCTCTCCACCCAATTCGTATTTGTAGCCGACCTCCCAGCTCTTTTTCTCTCCTTTGAGCCAACGATCCACCTCCAAAGCGACCGCAATGGGGGTCACCTCGTCGGTCACATTGCAGCTTACAGTCACAGTTTTTAGCCGATCGCGTCGGAGGATTTTTGCCGGCTGCCATACCACATCGATGTCTGCCACCTGCTTGAGCGGTACATTTCGCCCGGTTGCTTGGGCGTAGACGTTGATGCTCTCCAGCTTGCCGATATCCTTTCGTTCTGCGGCAACAGAACGGAGCGCAACAGGTATCACTTCATCCTCTTCACGGTACTGGGTGGCTTCAATGCCGGTGAGCGCCCCCTGTAAGGAAATAGCGATGTCTCGATTGGTTACTCCCGCACGCTGCGCCCGGGCCTGATTAATCTTGACGACCAATTTTTTCGTACGCTGTCCCCAATCATCGCCTATATTCTTCGTGCCGGGAATAGAAGCAAGTTTGGCTTTTACCTGATCTGCAATATTGAACAATTTATCAGGATCCTTCCCTGAGAGTCGAATAGCCACGGGATTCTCAGGAGGAGGGCCATACACCAATCGGGAGACGGTTGTGCTAAGATCGGGGAAATTCTCTGTGCAGTAAAGCTCGGTCTTCTGGACCAAGGAATCCACTATCTCTCCGCCAGACGTGGCGTTGACTACCAAGACGACGTACGCCGGATTGGACGGCTCTGGATTATAATTTAACACAAATCGCGGTGCCCCTTGACCTATGCAGGTTAGCCAATTGACGATGCCCTCGCCGCGCACCGAATCGGCCAAAAGTTCTCTTCTCATAAAATTCTCAATGTCCTGCACAACTTCTCGCGTGCGTTCTATGGGTGTGCCGATGGGCAACTCCAACTCCGCCGTATAAATAGGTTTGTCATTTGGCGGGAAGAAGATATTGGGCAGAAGCCCGAAAGACATCATGGCTGCCATAAAGATCACGACGACCCCTATCATGGTGAGAAAGGGGTGGCGAAGCACGGTCAGCAGAAAGGTCCGGTATTTGGCATAAAATCTTGTATCATAACGGCTTTTTCCCGCTTTCTGCTTCACCTTCAGAAACCTCACGCAGAACATGGGAATCATGGTCAAGGACAGCATCCATGAACAGAGAAGGGTGATGGCCACCACCTTGAAAAGAGGTGCACAGTATTCACCGACGCCCGATTCTGCCAGGTAAATGGGCAAAAAAGCAGCCGCAGTTGTGAGTGACGCGATGAGCAAAGGGATTCGTAATTCATTTGCTGAGTCGACAGCTGCATTTATTGGCTTCTTGCCCTCCGAGATCTGTACCATGATCGATTCCGACATGACGATAGCATTATCCACCAACATCCCCAGAGCGATGATCAAAGAAGCTAGGGACATCTGATCCAGACCGACGTCCAGAAATCCCATTATCATGATGCCGGAGATCATGGCCATGGGAACCAGGGTCGCTACCACCAGACCAGTGCGAATACCTAGGAAAACGAGCATGACCAGGAGCACGACACCAACTGCCTGCAAGAGATTGCCAGTAAAGTCTTTGACTTTTCTATCAACATGGTAAGGCTGAAAGGCCACGAAGTCGAATTCGATTCCAATGGGGTACACGCTCTGGAGATAGGCGACCCTATCCTTGACCTTCTCCCCCAGCTCGATGATGTTTCCGCCTTCCCGCAAGCTGATGGCAAGCGCTAAAGCAGGTATGCCTGAAGAGGTGACCATCGATTTGGGCGGATCGATATATCCTCGATAGACGTGTGCCACATCCTCCAAATAAAGCAAATCAGAACGGCCAGGTGTGCTGATCAGAGTGCGCCTCAAGTCCTCAACCGATTCAAAACTGCCGGTTGGCTCCAACACAATCCTTTCCCGATCCGTGGTAACATCTCCGCCCGGAGTGATGATGTTTTGGCCGGCAAGCATTCCCATCAGTTGTGAGGGCGAAAGCCCAAGTTCCGCCAGGCGGGCATTATTATATTCCACGAAAATACGCTCTTCCTGGGCACCGTGAATCTCTACTTTGGCAACTTCGTCGATGAGCAAGAATTCATTGCGCACATCATCGGCGATCTCCTTCAACTCCGCATAACTGTATCCCTCCCCAGTTAAGGTCACAATCGTTCCAAAAACGTCACCAAACTCATCGTTCACGAAGGGCCCGATGACGCCGTCCGGCAGGTCACCTTTGGCGCGGTCGACCTTTCTGCGCAAATCGTCCCATATGGGACGCATTTCTTTGTAGCTTTCTTTAATGCCAACATAGATGACAGAGACACCGGTTTTGGACTCACTTGAGATAAAGTCGATTTCAGGCATTTCATTAATCACCTTTTCGATTTTATCAGTCACCAGCAACTCCATGCGCTCCGGGCTTGCCCCGGGGAAATAGGTCATGACCAGTGCCACCCGGATGATAAATGCCGGATCCTCGGCACGGGGCATGGTTTGGAAGGTGGAAATGCCTGCGAACAATATGATGATGAGAACGACACCCGTGATCCGATTCTTTTCAATGGCGGCGCGAGTTATGTTCATGGAGTTTCTCCTTATGTTTCACCCGTCGCAGATTGATCTATCATATCAATCCTACATTTTGACCTTTTGACCATGGGTGATTCGACCTACACCAGCGGTAACAACCAGATCACCGTCGGACAGGCCTTCGAAGATTTCCAGGCCTTCGGCCGTCAAATCTCCGACGGTGACAGATCGGCGCCGAACGCTTCCGTATCCGGTTTCATCGGGCATGGGGTCGACCACATACACGAACCTTCCTTCGCGATCTTCCACAACAGCATGCGACGGGACCACAAACCGTTCCCGCTCGTCTTTGGATTCAAATAGAAAGGCGGCAGAGGCGGCCATCCCCGGCCTGATCGTGGGGTCTTCTTTGTCCAGACGCACAGTGACCGGAAATGTCGTTCCGACTCCTACGGCAGCGACTCCCACCTCGCGGACAGTTGCAGTGAATTCCTTGTCTGGTATAGCATCAAAGGTAACCGTTACTTTGCTGCCTTCCTTAATCCGGGTAATCAAAACCTCCGGAATGGAGACCTTTACCTCGATCTGAGTTCCCGAAGTCAGCACCACCACCATATTTCCGGTTTTGACATACTCATTCAACTCTACATTTACCTGAGCGATAGCACCGGCGGTTGGTGCCCTGAGAGTGGTATAGCTTAACTGCAGTCTCGCCATCTCCAGTTGCTTTTCGGCAGCTTTTACGCCGGCATCGGCGGATTCATAGGCCGCCCTGGCACCATCCAGTTCGCTCCTTGAAGCACTGTTATTCTCATAAAGCGTTCTGATTCGCTCATAATTGGCCTTGGTATTACGGGCCTGGGCCTGAGCATTGGCAAGGCTGGCCTCTGACTGTTGAACCTTTAGCTGATAGTCAGTGGGGTCGAGCCGCGCCACCAAATCTCCTGCCTTGACCTTGTCGCCCACTTTCACGGCAACCTGCTTAATTGTTCCAGGCACTTTGAAACTCAAATTTGATTCCAATCCAGCCTGTGCTACTCCCGAAAAACTCCGTATCTGGCTTCCCCCGGTAGAGAATACCTGGATATAGCGCACAGGACGAATGATTTCCTCCCGAACCTCCTCCTTTCCGCATGAAAGGAAGAGTACGGGAAGAAAGAATAACGAGCACAAACAACCTGATCGCAGTTTCATAATTATCCCTCCAGATTTGTTTCTATTTTCAATTTCATCTCACACGTATTTCTGGATTTATTTTTGCACGCAACAGATTAGCTGTTACCATCCTTAGCTTTCTACCAGCCTATTACTGAGTTGTTGCTTTCTCAAAATAATCTTCCAAGCGTTTGATGGCGGACTTTCGCTCCTCAGGCGAGAGGAAGAATTCGAACTGGCCAATGGCCCGTTCGACCTCCATGAGATCGATCAGGAAATCGTAAACGGCATTTGCTGCACCTAAGTCAGCCACCAGCGCCGCATTCTGAGCATCCAGCAAATCCAGAATGGAAACCACACCGCGGGCGTAGGCATCCTCAACCACTTCTAAGGACTTGTTGGCGGCCCCAGCAGACAGGCGTGATTGGTGAATTCCTGCATGTGAGGCACCAGCCTGATGCAGGGCGGAGCGGATACGCTGTTCGATTCTTTCGGCAAGAGCTTGGCGTTCGAGCTCAAGCTGTTTGAACTCTTGTTTTGCCTTTGCTCGAGCTGCAAACTTCTCCCCACCCTTGAACAAATCAAAAGAAACGTTAAGCCCCACGCTCCAGTCTGTATCGTCCGCTTCTGGAAGGGAAAAGGAACCGAGGGGTAAATCCAGACCACCATCAGATCCAGCGCCCTCCTCTGAAAAAAGCTGACTCACCTTGCCCTGAACGGCAATGGTGGGCGACCAGAAGCTGTGTGTCGTAGAACTCAAGACACGCTTTTGAGCGGCAATGTAAGCATCCAGTCCTGTCAGTTCTGGAGAATTTCGCAGACCCTCTTCTACCATAAAGATGCGAAGCAGCTTGAAGGACTGGGGATCCCCCATGTATCTGAAGAGCCTTCCCTGCACCCCTATCAAAGCCGGATCGTCAAGAGTTGTTTCCTTCGTACTGAAATGCTCTTCGGCTGGACGGTGCAACAGCGTATTGAGCTGTATCTCTGCCTGGTTGCGTTGGGAGTTGGCCTGGATGACCGTTTTCCGGTTGTTGGCAATCTCGCTTTCCCAGCGATAGACCTCTGCAGGACCTGCGGTGCCCACAACCTCGCGAACTCGGGCCATCTCTAAGTTGGAACGGGTCTTTTTTAAGTTCTCTTTCTGGATTCTCTCGAAGGTTTTGGCCTTCAGCACGTTCAGGTAGGCTGTGGCTGCCGCCTGGGCAATATCGAGACGCAATCGCGCCAGTTCCTGCTCCCGCGTCTTTTGAATATTCTTCTGGATGGAAATATTCGTCCAGGCCGGCTCCGAGAAGATGACCTGAGTGGCTGTGGCAGAGCCGGATAATGTTCTTTCAGCCTGCTGTCCAAAGCTTGCCTCTGCTCGATCTTTGTCTATAACCGTTCCCAAACCCGACAGGCTTACCTGCGGCATAAGATTGGACCAAGCTTCGTTTACGTTTTGGCTCCCCGCTGCCACAAAACGCTCTTTGGCAGCCAGGTCCAGATTGACCGCTATGGCTTCTTTTGTCGCCGAATAGAAATCAAGTTGCCGCTTTATTTCCTTCCTTTCCTCTTCGATAAGCTCGGCTTCGGTCAAAACCGCCCAGCTGGGGGAGACACCTATTGCACGGGCCGTCGCCATATTTATGGTCAATTGCGTGCGCGGAGCAAAAGCCACAGGAATCGAACCAGGTTCTTCTCCCAGCAGGATTCTTTGGACATTGAGCGCAACCCTTCGAGCAATCTTTGGGAAAAAATCCGTCTGTAGACCAGCCATAATACCCTGTTCGACCTCGCTTCTGCCCAGATGAGAAAAGCTGGGAAGCTTTCGCTCGATCAAGCCTGCCGCCAGCCGATCAAACTCTCCTGGTAGGAACTGAGTCATCGGTAGCACGTGAACGGCTTCAACGTCGGCCGGTAATTCTCTCCATGCCTCATCAACAGAGCTGCCGACCGGGATAATCTCAGGATCCAACCCCATCTCCGTCAAGACTCCTTCAGTGCGCTTCTCCAACACCGGGATAGCTTCGCAATAGTGGCGATTTACCAGTACGGCAAGTTTTTCGAAGGGAACGATGGTCAAAAACATCTCCGTGTTGATCTTGGTGGGAGACGGAAAAGACACATAGTTGAGGTTTTTTATTCCGCTTGTTCCTTTCTCCGGCACGAGCCCTTGAAGTGCAGCATCAATAAGAAACGGTGCGATGACTGGCTTAGATATGTCGTCCAGGTGGGACACCTGAAACGAGGCGATTACGCCAAGAGCGAGTACCAAATCTGTTTCGCGGTCAGTCAGAAGCCTGTCGACCGCTTTTCTTATGCCTTCCGCTGTCCAATCCGCGACGATCTGCTTGTCTTCCGGAAACCGCACATCGAACTCTCCATGCAATAGCCCAACTATCTCATTCTTAAACAGGTCACCGATTTCCGTATTCCGTTCCCATGGTCCATCGATAACGATACCGATATTCACCACCGGCAATTGGTCATTTCTTTGGGAAAAGCTCACGCTGGACAAAACCGTCATCAGCAGCGTCATGAAATGGATGGCAACACGATATTTCATCTTCTTCCTCCCATTGGCTACCTTTGTACAAATAGAATAACGTCCTCTCATTTCCTGAATTTGTGGTTTTCCTTTCTCTTAAGACTTTTCATAAAGCGGTGGTCTGGCTTTCCAGTTAGGTCTTGTCAAGAAGTCTTTCAGAAGTGCCCGAGAAAGTCAAATGGTGAAATATCTCTTGGAGTGTCAAACTTGACGTGTCCCATGGTATGCATTATACGGTACATAACTTGGATCGTATGGAAGACTTCTTGAAAAACAAGAAGCTATGAACCAGTTTGCCTAAGGATGAACCCTCTATTCAGCCAGTTCAGATAGTTACGCCGTGATCTCTTTCGAAGGAACAGCGACATCCGACAGGGGAAGGGAAAAAACATTGACTTTGTGTCGTTGTCTCAGGATATTACATGGAAGCGAGAAGTTACACTTGACAATGGTCAGAGAGAAAAATGCGGATTAGATCTTATGTGTCATATGTGATCGTGGGTCTGATCTTGACCAGCACCTGCTCCCAGAGTTCAAACGGGGATCGAAGTGTCATACTTCAAGAAGCTTCTGGTATTGCCCGGCTTGAGGATAAATTGATTATGGTTGGTGACGATGCCGACGGCAGATATTTCGAGCTGAAGCTGGAAGGTCAAAAAGGCCCTATAATCCCGATCGATCCAAGGGAGGTTAAAGAAATGATCCTGCCGGGTGCTGAGTTAGCCATGGATCTTGAAGGGATAGACGTTCTTGCGGATGGGCGTATAGCATTGCTTTCCGAGCAACTCCGCTGTCTCGTTGCCCGGGAAAAAATAAAGAGCGATCATTTTGTAGTTATCGCAGAATATGATAGGACGCTTACTGAATTGGGCAATCGTGGCCTGGAAGGTTTAGCTGTGGTGAAACTTGAGGACGGCAGCTCACAGGTTGCCGTACTCTGGGAAGGCGGATACCCCGAATACTACGCTGTACCTCTGCAATTACGTGATCAGGTGGGTAGATTTCCTTTGAATCCGGTAGTTGTCGTTCATAGGATAAGAGACGGGGAAGTGGCGGGATTAGTTCACCAGCCGCTGAAATACATAACACTGAATGTCCCCAAACCGGCTGGTGATGTACCGTTGGCTCAGCGATTCCGTGCTACAGACCTGGTCTGGCACAGATGGCATGACAAAGGGGAGGGAGGAGATATTGTACAAGGCTTCATCGTTCTGTTATCTTCAGAAAACTCTCCTACCCGAGAATCCGGGGTGGCCAAAGAATACGAAATCAAGATTCTTCAGCGGTTTGATCAGGAAGGTGAGCCAGTGGGCGATCCATTACACATCAACGATGTCTGCAGAGAGGTTCTGAACGCTATTGATGAAGAAACGGATGAGACTATGGGGCAAAGAATGTCGACCCACATAATAAAGGTAAGATCAAGGCTTGAAGATGGTGACTATGAAAACATCAACTGGGAGGGCTTAGGTTGGTTTGAAGAGGGCGAAAGTCTGATTGCTATATATGATCAAGTGCCGAAGGATCCACCTTTTGCTCTGATTATCGAGGTTCCCGAAGAATGGAAATAGGATTACTTTGATGGGCGGACCTCAAAGATTGTCCTCGATTCTCCTGAAGCAGATAGCTGTAAATCTCTACACAAATGTTCTTACGATCTCCTTATGCAAATTCTGAAGTTCACCGTAGGCACCATCGATCTCCCTAATCTTCTCCTGAAGTTTTCTCATAAGGCTGTTTCTTTCCAGGCCGTTGCGCAAAATTATCAGAAGATCGCTGTTGTCCCACGGCTTTTCGATGTATTGAAACAGCCCCACATCGTTTATCGCCTTGATGGCGTTCTCCTTGTCAGCGTATCCGGTGAGAATGATTCGGGGCACCTCGGGCTTTACCTTCTTCACCTCCACCAGAAAGGTAAGTCCGTCCATCTCAGGCATGAGGTAATCCGAAATAACTAAATCGACATGGTTATTTCTGACAAACTCCAAAGCCTCTTTGGCCAAGGTAAACGTTTTGACCTCATACTCTGTTTCCAAAGACAAAAACGAGCTGAGGCTGGTTAGAACCATCTCCTCATCGTCCACAATTACTATGACATAGTTTGTTGACGAATCGTCCATGTATCCTCCAGAAACTCAGTACCTTTATGCCCTCCCGACTCTTAGCTGCTTACCCGGGTCATCAGGTTTCTTAGTCTTTTTGCCATGGTTTTTAAAATACTCTGAGTGATCTGAACGTGGTCAGCCAACAGATCAATGAAATCCTCTTTGTCCATCCTAAGAAGATGACATTCCTCCAGAGTGGTTGCGGTGACTACTCGGCGTTCATCGTGGAATAGAGCCCAGGTACCGAATACATCTTTATCTTGGGCCACCATCACTTCCTGGCCATCCCGGGTCAACCTGACTCGACCCTCGACTACCACGTACATGGCGTCAGAGATGTCATTCTCTTTGAAAATGATGTGATTCGGTTTTAACTCCACCTCCTCGGTGATGGCGGCGATATGTGCCAAATCTTCGGTGGATGTGTGTTCGAAGATATCTATGTCCTGCAGAAATATCACCTTCTCAACCGTGATTAGCATGTCCAGGGCCCGTGTTACCAGCGTATTTCATGTTTGATGCATGGAGAACAAGAATAACTTCACACTTAAACTAATCCGATATTGCCATCCTGTCAAGGCAATACTTTGACGTTTCCTTGATCAGGGGATCAGGATCAGAGGTTAGTCTGGAGATCGAATCAAGATACCTGTGATAGTTCATCTCAGCTATAAAATACAGAGTGCACACCTTAAGCCAGTTGTCGTCGCCCTCCAGCAATAAGTGAATGCATTCTTCCTCGCTGGGCAACCCAAACCCAAACAGTTCTCGAATAGTCTTCACAGGAACTTCGGTTGGGGTTGTCTCAACGATCGGGACAATGATCTTCTTTAAGTCTGCCTTGAGAACATTGTCCAGAAATTCCACCGCCTCTGCTCTGAGGTTTGGCTTCTGACTGGTTATGCCAAGGTAAGCGTTATGCATATCCTTGGGTTGGTATCTCAAACCTAGGAGCCTGAATACCCTTTCCAGATTATCGGCAAGCTTTTCCTCCAGTGCTCTGATCAGAAGCTGTCTGGCTCTGCTATTGTCAGCGCGACCACCACTTGAGTGTTGGGCGCCTTCATCAGACTGCAGACTTCTCTGCGTGTACAGTATTGCTAACGTTCGATTATAATGTTTGGCTTCGTCCAGAATGCCCGCCTCGACCAGTGCCTTGTTCGACCTAAGGGCTGGGAATTTAACCCTTAGCTTGTTCAACGCCTTCATCACCTGGTAACGTAAAACCAGATCCCTCTGGTTGATATTGTTTAAGAGGACGTCTACCGACTTCTGTGAACCCATAAGTGCCAGAACTCTTGGTATGCCTTGCCGGATTTTTGGGTCCTCTTTGCGATTCTCCAAGTGCTGAGCTAGAGTATCAATTATCTCCTCTCCGTATTCAGCCAGAGCCTGCCGTGCATACTTTCGCGCGGTTTTTGAGGCAAGATGCGCAACCAGAGCGGGAAGGCATTCCCGGGCCCGAGTCTTTCCAGCGCTCGTCACGGCTGCCTGTTGAACCTCCGGGGATGGATCGTTGATCAGACCGCTTAGGTAAGAGCAAAATCCCGGATCCCCGACAACTCCCACGGCTCTTGCGATGTTCCTCTTAATGAACTGTCTCTGATCCTCATCCGTCTCGGACGACTCTACGGCCTTCAACATCCTCGTTATTAGATCCTTGAAATCTACCGCGGATCTGAATCGCTTGCTCTCCTTCCATCTCCCGGCGGCATACATGACGGCAGCGCCCCGAATTCGGTAGTCGTGGTGGTTCAGATAGTCCCTCAAAGTCTTTATCCTGTCGCCGGATCGCTCGCAAAGGTATTGGACAGCCTCAGTCCTCAACCGCTCCTCCCGGGAATGAAGGGATGTGGTTGCTTGGGATGACAAATCGAGTTGAGCGTACTGCTGGGCCATCTTCAAAACCCGTGCCCTGATCTCCTCGGATGGATGTTCCACCAACTTCCTCAGATAGGGGACCAATCTCTCGTCTTGCACGTCTTCCAAAAGATGCAGGACATAGAGTACCTGTCGCTGGCTATCGCCTTCCAGCACCTTGGTGAGGCCGGTGAAGAAAGAGGCATCCTGCAGATGCAGCGATTGCTGGTCGACGTCGATGTTGCGCTTTTCGATGGCCAGCCTGAATGAGTTGACGTATTCACCTTTTACCCGCAAGATGAGAAGAATCCAGGCAGCCACAAAGGCGATGACGATGAGGCTGATATGCTGAACGGAGAAGCCCAAAATCGCGGTGAGAACTATCAGACACAGACCGGCTAAGCCAGTGGCCAAGTTATCCACGGCCACATATGCGAAGGTCTTGGTTTTGTTTTTGACCTCCGCTGGTATGGGCAGAGCCAGAAGCTCCACCCCGGCCTTGTTGATGGAATGCTTGAAGCTACCTTCGCCGACCTTAATCAGGATGGCCGACCATAGTGCCGGGTTAAACAGAACTGCCACCGCCCCTACGAGTATACCCAGGGGCAGGAAGAACAGAGATCCGGCAACTCCCGTATGTTTCAATGCTCTGCCGGTGAGTCCGAGTTGAATCAGCAATGAGAATAGGCTCAGATTGGACATCCAGAACCCGAAAAAGGCAGTCAGGCTGTCGGTCCTGGTTATGGCGCTGGAGGCAACGGCGCTGAACTGGTAATCCACCAAGTTGGCAACGATGACGCTGACCCCTATGATCCCGGATATGTAGACCAGGTGAGGGGAACCCAGGATCATCTTGGCCGGACTCTCCGTGATCTGCGACCCTCTGGCCATCCTTCGCCTGTAGGTCGTCTCCTGGTAGCTGGGTTCCACATACGTCTTCCATATCCGCCAGAACAGGACTACGCAGCCGAACAGGAAAGCCACGCAAAAGAATATCAGATTTTCGGTTCTGACCAGCGGAGCCAGATACTTGGTGAGATAACCTCCGAAGATCGCTCCGGATATGCCGCCGGCACCCACGAAGCCGAACAGCCGTTTGGCCTCGCGGGCATTGAAAACATAATTCGCCAAAAGCCAAAACTGGGCCGTGGTCAAGGCGCCGAAAATGGTGACCCATATATAGAAGGTGTACAAAAGCCAACCCCCCTGGTATTCGAAGTGAAGCAGAACCCAGAAGCAAAGAAAGCCGCCGACAGAAATCAACAGGGTATTCAGAATCACCCGGTCCAGGCGAATCTTGGCTGAGAATCTGGTGTAAAGCCAGGCTGCAAAAGCGGCGCAAAGAGCCACCAGCACAAACACGTAAGGCAGCTGCTCGATTCCCAGCTTAACCAAAAACAGGGAATTGCGAACCGGCTTCACGATCAGCAGAGAGGCGATGATCAGGAAGATATAGGCAAACATCAGCCAGGCCTTTGATCCTTCGCCTTCTCTGATGTCAAAAAGCCTGACCAGAAATTTTCTCATTTTGGCACCGATATTCGAATGTGACTTACCGTTTGACTAAAGTATCCTTCGGATTTGCGCAGCCTAGCGGATTGCTGAGGCCTCCCCCAGGGAAGGCCTGGCAGTTCTCTATGAAGACATATCATCGAATCTTCTTCCCGCATACCGGACGGCAAAAAGCCAGACCACTACCACAACCAGGGTGAAAACCGAAAGCCAGCGGACGCTGGAGAATTCGGCGAAAGCGATGGTTATCGCCAGGCTGATTCCCACGGCCAGAGCTTTGGCAAAACGCATCACGAACATATCGATAAATGCCTTGGCTTTATACTTCTCGTCGCGAGTGGTAGGAACGTACAGGGCCTCCTTGGCTGATTGATTTATGGAGTAATTGAATGCATTATCAGCGGTATTTAAGAAGCTGCCCACCCAGAGTATGGGCAAAGCCAGAAAGCCGGCTGACCCCAAAATGATTGCCGTCGGCAATACCAGAAGGGCGATTTTCACTCCCAAGCGGCTCATAACAAGGCTGGTTAGAAACAGCTGAACAAACATGGCCGACAAGTTGGTAATGGCATAGATGGTGGAGAAGTGTTGTCCGAGCTTTTCTTTTGACACGAAATGCTCAACCGTGGCAGTAAACTGAAAGTCCATGACGGTGGAGATGATCTCGTACAAGCCCACGATCGCAACGATCGCCAAAAGATATCTTGAGCGGAAAACCAGCCTGGCTCCCTCTATGGCCGGGCCGCCCGCAGGTCTGTGGCTCGTGAACCCTTCTGGTCTCTTCTCTGTCTTATGGGGATTCTTAGCTACCAGTTTTCCGGCGGACATGGCAACGACGATAATCGCTGCCGTTATGCCAAAGGTGATCCACAGCCATGTGGCTATTGAAACCTGCTTAATCCAGATGCTGACGATTAGGCTGCCGAAAGCGCCACCGATGACTCCTCCCGCACCGATCAAGCCATACAGCCTCTTTGCCTTGTCTGGAGTGACGCTGTCATTCAGAAAGGAGAAAAAGGTGACTACCATAAGCGTATTGAAAAGGTCGCCGAACAAGTAGAAAGTCCACACCGTTAAATCGCTAGGAACATTTACCAGCCCGCCATAGATCACATAGCAAACCATGAAGAAACCGGAAAAGACAAAGGTCAGCTCCTGGCGACGGAATCGGCGGGCCAGCAGGGTGAAAACCGTCACGGCGATGAAGGCCACCAGCATGTTAAGAACCTTGGCCAAAAGCTCAGCTTGGGAGGCGGTCAGGTGCCACGAGAGGAAATCAAACCCGGCGTGCTTGTAAAAGGTGATAAAAAGCGTCTTCTTTATGGGTTTGAGTATCCAGAAGGAAGTGATCACCAGGAAGAAGTATGAGAACATCAAAAGCGAAACAGACAGCTCCTGGCGCCTGATGTCCATTATGGCTTTGATGGGATTCGGCACCTTCAATCTTTCCGAATGATGATTTCTTCGATCAACTCTGTCGGCCGCTCAGAATCCTCCCTGACTTCAAAGGCTCTGATGATCAACCTCTCGCGGTGAACCTGCACCAGGCAGAAATGGTGGACCTCTTTGCTCTGGACCAGATACACATCCCAACCTTCCTCCTGGAATTGTGCAAGAAGTTCCGACTCGGTTTTGGCATCAACTATCCCCCGAAGCGGCCCACCTCCGCCGCCGGTGATGACCAAATGCATCTTCTGATCCGAGCCACACCGTAGCAGATTGTGCTGATATAGGTGATCGTGGCCGGATAAAACGACGTCGACCTCATGCTTCTGAAAGAGGCCCAAGAGCAGTCTGCGTTTCCTTTCAAGTTCTCTGCCAAAGGAAGGGTTTGTCCAGTCTCCCTGATGCATGGCAAAAGTCAATGGGGGATGATGCATTGCCACCACCTTGAACCGTTTGTCGCGGCTGGCCAGCTGCTCCTCCAACCAAGCCGGTGCCACGCTTTCGCCTGAGGAAACGAACCACCGCTCGAACAACAGATCCTGAGTGTCGTCATCGATATCTTGATATTGATCTATAATCAGGCCGGAATTGACCACAATGACTGCTGCGTCAGCCAGTTCCACCACATAGAATCCGGGATAGTCGAAGACCGACCGATAATTGGGTAGGCCGAATTGAGGATCGTTTGCGTGCTCGTGGTTTCCGACCACTGGTAGATAGGGAACTTCTGACAGGAGCGGATGTTGCACTTTGTTCTCCTTCAGAAACGAGGCCCAGTGAGAGGGCCGCCTTCCGTCGTCCGCTGCCATGTCTCCCAGATTCAACACGAAGGCAGCCTGAGAGTGCTTCGCCTTCGCATAGACCGCATCTCTCACCATCCGACGCTGCTCACCGCCGTAATCAGGTGAGTGACGCAGCCAGTTTATCCCGCCGACCAAGCCATTGCCTATCAGATAAAGTTGGTAAAAAGGGAAGATCAGCATCTTAGCGTCGGTCCAGTTGGACTTGGCTAAGAATTTTTCCTGGACACGCCAGCCGGCCTGGATATCGCTGTACACGATGAACGTGGAGTTGGTCTGCACCGGTTCATCCGAAAGCAATCTGGGAACTTTGTAGAAATCTTCCCGATATCGTTCGGATAGCAGCCCGGTGGTGGCGCAGTCGAGGCTTGCAGCCAGAGCAAAAAGCGCGATCAGGTATACAGCCAGTCGCAGAGTCGGAATCTGATTTCTCATCTTGGTGAGAGCTCACTCCTGTCTTGAAGTTCCCAGCAACATGTACTGCCCTGAGACCTCGTCCAGACTCAGAAAAACCTTAGTCCACTTGCTCCACCTGTTGTTTGAGTCTCTCTTGGTCTGAATCCTGACCTCCCATTGCAGGTTATCATTAGGGTCACCTCCTGCCATCTCCAGAAAACCGCGTTGTGCCTTGCCTTCAGGAAGCGGTATGCAGGTGTTGTTGTCGACCTTCTTTGACCGGATCACGAGCTTTTCACCAACTCGAAGATCATATCGATAGAGGGAATGCTCCTTTGACTCCAGGTTCCCTTCTGTGGCTAAGTCGACAAAACAAAGGTCTTGTTTTCCATCGGCACTCTGCTGCAGTTCGAACCTATCGAGAGGATTCACCTTGCTATACCAGTAGCGACCCGTCTTGTCCCGTCTCTCTTTGAGTACCTGAAGAAGATATGCGGCAGCTTCCGGATCCGAGTATTGTCCCTGTTTAACCGCCGTTTCTAACTGCTCATCGGTGAAAGACGTAACGATTTTCGCTCCCCAGAAACCGTCTCGATTGGTGCAGTTCTCGAAGGCAGGATTGGGGACATTGTTTTTGAAACCACCTGGATCAAACAATTCAGATTCATACCTTCCTATAGATGGATATCTTATCTCTCCCATTTTTTCCCAAGGTTTAACAAAAAGCCCCAGCGTGGCCATGCTTAACAAGGCTGCATGGGGATCAATGTTGTTCTCATGGCCCGCCTGAGGTCTCATGGGTCCGTGGGCGGCGCTTCCCAGGGTGGAACCGAAGTCGATCAGATAATGCCTGATATAGCTTTTTCCGTTTTCGGTGACATAGCTGTCGAAGGAGTTTCCTGACTTGGTATCCGTGTGATTCAACCAGGCAGCTATCACCCTTAATCCCCGAAGCTCGCGGCGATGCTCGTGAGGTATGAAGTCATTGGGGTCGTCCCTGCGAAAACCATGATAGGCGAAAGGTCCTTTTGACTTGCCGGGGATGTATTTGCTGGCCAATGCCCGGATGCGACCGTCCGGCAACTTGTGAATTCTGTCTAAAAGCTCATCTAAGTCTTCCTGGTTCATATAACGTTTCTTTCCCTTGGAATCCGTAAACTTTACCTCCTCACCCATCCTCAATATACGGGGATGAAAATAGGTTATGTAGTTCTCAGGGACGTTATATCCCGCGGCATAAAAAAGCTTGGTCGACACTACCTCTGCCCCGGTGGCCATCTCAGAATAGCCGGGGGGGTCGAATTTGATGAGATATTGATCTCCATGCTTGTCCTCTATGTGAAATCCAGGAGTTATCCCCTCAGCCTTGGCTCGAGTGATGATCCATTCTCCGGTGGTATCGGGACCAGTTCCGTATTCAGGTCCCCTGGCAATCTCCTCCGTGGACATTCGGCGTATGTGGTTTCGATTTGTGAACCAGCTTGAATTGGGCACCTCATCTAAAGCATCGACATTGAAAGCTTCTTTGGGTCTGCCCGCCAGATGGCGAAGTTGCCTTGAAAACTCCAGGGATTGCTCCGCCTGTAAGGTGAATTGTTTGTTGAAGCCATCTTTAATGTGGTTGTACTTTCTGACCTTTGGTTCTGGGATATGCTGTCTATCATCAGGCAAAGGAGGTGGAGGCACGAATAGCCTACTCCCGCTGCATCCAGTCAGACCGATTATAAGAGTCAGCATTAGAATCGACCAAATAGAGTCTGTGAAATAATATCCTTTTTCAATCCAAATCTTCATTCTGCGATCTATAGATTGAGATCCAAGTAGAATCTGAATCCCTCCTTGCTTTTTGCTACCATTACCCTGACGGATTCGCTGAGTTCGCCTGAAAATCTGAGTCCACCCCCAAAGCCGACCTGTAAATCGTCCGGATTAAAATCCTCCATGATGTTATTTGCCACTTGGCCGGCATCCACGAAAAGAAAAGCATCGACTCCGTTATCACGTCCCTGCCATATGGGGTAGTAATATTCCACAGACCCTAATAGCATGTCCCGATCGCGAAATCGTCCGCGGCTAAAGCCTCTGATTGTCTCGCTTCTGCCTAGCTCACTTAAGTGATAGAATGGAACAGCCCCATCTGACAGCGACTCGGTCATCTCCCCGGCTAATCTAAACATCACTGCCCTTCTAAAAAACAGATGAAGATATTGCCGCACGTCAGCATTAACCTTCCAGTAACGGTAGTGGTCCTTCTTGATTTGATCGAATACGCCACCGCTAAGCATGATCTCTGTTCCGGACGTGGGTCGACCTATGGAGTTCCGGGAATCATATCTTAGGGCCAAACCAATCCCCAGCATCCTAAGTTTGCTCTCCAAGCCTGGAAGTTTAGTCAAGTTGTACGCTTCGGTGATAGATTCGTAATCCGGGTGCTTGCCCCCGCGGATGTTGTTCTGCTCGAAACTGAAGCTGGTAGACATTTCCACTCTTTCGCTCAACATCCTTCCAAGACCCACTTGTGCATAGGCGCGTTCATGAAGAAAATTTGTTCTGTCGTCTTCGCTCGTGTTCGGACCAATTCCAAAAAACGATTCGTCTGGCTGCAATGTATAACTCAGTAGAAATTCATTGTTTACTACACTACCAAAGAGATGCACCCGTTCAAACTTGAGCTGATATCTCTGGCGGTATCGCAGGCCCAGATTAACCTTGAACTGTAATTTGGAACCTTCATTGATCAGGTTCTTCTGAAATATCTTGAAGCCCGGTCCCCATCGGCCGCTGTAAGTCGGCTCCGCTGCGCGAAGCCCATCATCAGAATGGAGGAAATCATACACGGCACCGACCCGCTGGGGTAGGAGGAAGTAACTCACCGCTTCGTTCGTTCCCCTGAGGATCATCTTGAAAGGAAACATTATTACTCTTCCGGGAAGAGAGACGATCTTTTCCCAGGTTTCGCGGGCCTCCCGCCTTTCTGGATATACTGACGCATTGGTCCTTGCGCTGTCAGTCGAATCTGATTGTCCATAAAGCGGCGGGGGCAAGAGGATTGCTCCAGCCCAGACCCATAGAGAGAAAATGAGTATACCTCCAACTACCTTAGATCTTGTGGGAGCCTTTTCAAACAGTAACATAAACAGAATCCCGATTGCCCGCTGAAATCGACGCAGGAGAGGCTAAATGCAGATCAGGCAAGCTAACTGATAGCAATTCAAAAGCGTCTAAGCACCTTCATTCGCGGCTTCCAGGAGTTGTTCTAGATTAGTGGGCAAAATCACCGTAAAGGTTGTACCCTTGCCCACTTCGCTTTCGACTTTTATCTCCCCCTTATGATCCTCGATGATTTGATAGCAGATGGACAGCCCCAAACCGGTGCCCACGCCAACGCCTTTGGTGGTAAACCCTGGATCGAACACCTTTTTCATATTCTCTTTTGAGATACCCACGCCATTGTCCTTTATGGCGATGTGGACTTTTTCATCTTTCACGAAGGTGGTTATGGTAATCTCTCCTTTGCCCTTTATGGCCTGTTTGGCGTTGACGAACAGATTAAGATAAACCTGATTCAATCTCCCCGGAAAGCAGGCGATGGGGGGAATCTCGCCGTAGTTTTTTATCACCGTTATATCGTGTTTTATTTCGTGATGGATTAGAGTAAGAGTATCCTCCAAGCCTTCGTGGATATCGATAGTCTTGAGTTCGGCTTCATCCAGGCGGGCAAATGAACGCAGACGGCGCACTATGGTTGTGACACGGTCGGTTCCCGATTCGATCACCTGGTTGGCCTCCTTGATGATTTTGAGGTTCTTGCGGATCTTGGCACCGATCTCCCTGTCCGCGGCGCAAATCTTTTCTAGCTCATCCGTTAGCCTGTCCATCGAACGCACCAGGGTGTTGTGCATGCTGCTTACCGCCCCAATGGGTGTGTTAATCTCGTGAGCGATGCCAGCCACAAGCTGACCCAGGGAAGCCATCTTCTCGGATTGGACGAGCTGCAACTGGGTATGTCTTAGGTGCTGATATGCCTTCTCCAGATCTTCAAGGATCTTTTTCATCTCCGTGATGTCGTGAGCAACGCCTACCAGCTCCATGACCTCGCCTTTTTCATCCAGGATGACCGAGGAGTTGGTAACAAACCAGCGGGTGCTGCCGTCCTTGTGTCTTAAGCGGAATTCGTAGCCGCCATGCCTGTGCTCTCGCTCTCCCCTGATCCCGCTTTCAAACCATTCTTGTGATTCCTGTTTGTCATCCGGATGCATCAGAGAAAAGAGGGGTTTGCCGATCCATTCGTGAACCGCGTAGCCCATGATGTCGGTGAATTTGGGCGAGATGTAGGAAAACTCTCCTTCCGGCGTCAGGGAGTAGATCACCTCGTTGGCATTCTCCACCAGGCTGCGGAATCTCTCCTCACTTACCCGCAAGGTTTCCTCGAACTTCCTTTTCTCTATGTAAACGCCGATTATCTCTGCAGCCGTCTGCAGTGTTCGAATATCTTCTTTGTTCCATTCCCTCTTTTGGTGGTGGTCGGCGAAACCGATATAGCCGTACCACTGACCTTCTACGTTTATAGGAATCACCAGCACGGAAAGAATGTGCTGCGACTCGAAGAATTCCCTTTCTTCCTCAGGGAATGTCTCCACTAGTCCGTTGATGGATTCCCCTTTCTCCAGCAGCTGCTTCCAGCGATCGGCGTAAGGGAGATGCTGGAACATTGGATTGTCCATTTGTGGCTCAACTCCAGGGGCGCAGGCCTCATGAGTCAAACGCATACGTAATCCGTCCACCTCGTGTTCAGAGTTCTCAAAGACATAAACCCGGCTGGCGTCGGACGCCTTCCTGAGATAACCTAACGCGTGCGAAAGGGATTCCTCAGTTTCTGTCCCGGTTAGAAGAGCCTGTGAAAGTAACGCTAAGCCCTCCTCATAACGGAGCCGATTTGCTATTGCTTGCTCAGCCTTCTTGCGCTCGGTGATGTCACGCATTATTCCGACAGCGTGCCACTTTCCCTCTATCTGGATGGCAGAAAGAGATAGTTCCACCGGGATCTCGGACCCATCCTTTCTTACAGCTTCGAGTTCAAGCGTTTTCCCAATGGCCGTGCCATCTCCCGTCTCTTTAAAAACCGTAAATCCTTTGTGATATGCATCCCGATATCTTTCCGGAGCCATCAGCGTATGCAATTCCTTGCCAAGAGCCTCTTGATTTGAATAACCCAGTATTTCTTCAGCAGCAGGATTCCAATAGGATACACTTCCCTCGTTATCTACCATAATAATGGCATCTTTGGCAGTGGTGGAGATCGTGCGGAATCTCTCCTCGCTTACCCGCACGGTCTCCTCAAACCTTCTTTTCTCTATGTAGACGCCAATTATCTCGGATGCAGTCTGGAGTGTCCTTATGTCCTCTTTGCTCCATTCTCTCCTTTCCTTCACGTCGTCGAAACCGATGAAACCGTACCACTTTCCTTCGACGGTTAGGGGAAGCACCAGCATGGAGAGAATATCCTGAGACTCCAAGATCGCCCTTTCCGTCTCCGGGAAGGTCTCCACCAGTCCATTGATCGCTTTCCCTTTCCCCAACAACTCCTTCCAGCGATTGAACCCTGCCTTATATGGGACGTGCTGCAGGATTGGGTTGTCTATTTGAGGTTCCACCCCTGGGGCGCAGACCTCATGAGTCTGGCGTATGCACAATCCGTCTGCTTTGTCTTCGAAGTTTTCAAAGATATAGACCCGGCCGGCGTCGGACGCCGTTAATAAATGGCCCAAGGCTTCAGAGAACGATTCCTGAGTCTCTTTCCCGGTTAGAAGAGTCTTGGAAAGCGACGCCAAGCCCTCCTCATAGCGAAGTCTTTTAGTTATAGCTTCTTCTGCCATCTTGCGCTCGGTTACGTCCCTTCCTATGCCGGTATAGCAGATTATCTCACCAGATTCTTTGCGGATGGGAAACACCGACAAATCTACAAACCTTGTTGTGCCTCTGGCCTTCCAGGATATTTCGCCACGAAAGGTATCGCCTCTTGACACTTTCTCTTCGATTTCATTGCCGGCTTCTCCCGTGAACTCTGAGAATTTCATTTTTCTCAGATCTTCATCCCCGAGGCCAGAAAATTCCCTGTGCGTAGGGTTCCGATCGATTACATAGCCGTCAAGACCAATAATGGCTATCCCGTCATTTGCGTTCATGAATATTTCGCGGTAAAGCTTGATTTTCTCCTCAGCCTGCCTCTGCTCGGTGATGTCGATACCAGTTCCGATCACGTATTCGACCTCGCCATCATCATCGAGGAGAACGGTATTCGACCAGGAGATCAGCCGGCGCTCTCCGTCCTTTGTGACCCAGTAATTCTCGGCTCTGGAGGGGAATTGACCAGAACTGAGCTTTTCGAAGACGTCTTTGACCATGTCCTTCTCTTTCGGGAGCAGCAGAATATCCCAGAATTGCCTGCCCTTGATCTCTGCGAATGAGTAGCCGGTCGTTTGTTCACAGGCTCGATTGAAACGAACGATTCCTCCCTTGGTATCCAATACCACCACCAGGGCGCCGGCCGTATCGAGTACCGCGGAGACGAAGTTTCGCTCCTTGCTCAAAGCCTCTTCCGCCTCTTTTCTTTCGGTGATGTCGTAAAGTCCGCCGAGAATAACCTTCTCTCCACCGATCTCCGTGATCACCAGCGACAAGATTGCCCAGAAGATGGACCCATCGGCTCTCTTTAGCCTTAATTCGAAATTGTCTATGTGACCATCGCGCTGTAATACCTCCAAAATCTTCTTTCTGTCTTCAGGATCGTAGTAAAAGTCTGGCGTGTGTCTTCCTATCAGCTGATCGACAGGAAGCCTCACCAGGGATGCTAAGTGTTCGTTTATGAAAAGAACCTTTCCGTCCTCGATCCTGCTGATGATTGTTGGAATGGGAGATGCTTCGACTATAGCGTGAACACGTTGATCAGCTTCACTGGCTGAGGTGATGTTCACATAATCCCAAATGCGTCCTATCTCTCGATTGTCTTTATCGACCACACAACATGCCGTTGGAGAAAGGATAGTGGGCTCAGGACCCTTTACCTTGATCGCGCGTCTGAAAAGTTCTGACAACTCTATCTTGCCCGGGATGTCGCATCTGCCTTTCAGCTGCTCCACGAGCTGCAAGAATTTGTCGGAGTCCTCAAAAGAGTCTTTCACTCTTTCGTGGAATTGGTCAAGACTCCGGTTGACCACCTCTGCGGCTGAAAGGCCGAAATAATCGGTGACCCTTCCGTTGACCGCCAGGACAATACCATTATTGTCCACAAGAAAAAGGAGTTCGGGGGCCGAATCAATGATGGTCTGCAGTTGTTCTTTACTCCTGGAAAGTTCCTTTAAGAGTTTTTCCAACTCCAGATTTTTTTCTTCCAGCTGCTCCTGGGCCCCCAGCAGGTCTACATTGGCCATCCCTATCTCGATGCGGCTGTCTTCCAGTTCCTTGGCCTTTTGCTTGAGTTCCTCGTTTGCCTTGTTTAGCGACTCAGTTCTCTGGAGCACCTTCTTTTCCAACGATTGGTAGGCTCGAATGTTGTCAAGAGCTAACCCGACCGTCTTAGCAAACACCTCAAATCGTTCGACATCATGTTTGTCCATGTCACGGTCGTGGTACTCCATGCTCCCGACAATAACACCTTCGACTTTGCCCTTTACCTTGATTGGTGAAATAACAACAGACTTGGCCGTAATCATAGACTGAGGTTTTCTAGGCCAACGACGGTCAGCCGACAGGTCGGGTACAAATATGGTCTTCTTCTTTTTAAAACTCTCCGTTAAGTGTGGCGGGAGCTTTACCGTCCCTGCGTTGATTTGCTTCACCAAACTCTCCATCTGCCTTCGTCGACTTTTTCCCGGACACCAGGAACGGACGAATAGACGGCCATCGCTTTTGAAGACCAAATAAGCTCTATCGAAATCAAGAGCGCGGGTCAGAAGCGTTGGAACCTTATCAAAAAGTTTTTCTTCATCAAGTATCTTGTTGACTTTATCAGAGACGGCGTTGAGTGCGGAGAGCTGACGATTGGCGTATTCCAAGCTCTCCGTGCGCTGCTGAACCATTTTTTCCAAATGCTGAGAGTACTCCTTCAGTTTATTCTCGAGCTCTATCCTCTCGGTGATGTCCCGGGCTATGCCGTCCGCCCGGACGGCCCGGCCGTTATCCAATATCCACCTTTGACTTATTTCGAAGTGCCTGGCTTCTCCTGTCTTTGAGAGCATCCGAAACTGCACCCTTCTGATTCCTCCCCGGCCACTTTTGGCTACCTGCAGAAATCTCTCCTTCACACGCTGACGATCCTGAGGGTGGATAAGCTCAAACACAGAAGAGCCCAAAAGTTCCACCGGCTTATAACCCAAGCTGGTCTCGACTGACGGATTCAGACTTAGAAGTTCGCCCTTTGGGCTCAGAGAATAGATGATGTCCGGGACGTTTTCGGTAACCATGCGAAGCGCCGATTCGGACTCGGCAAGCCTCCGTTCCAGATTGGTCTTCTCGATGGTCCGATTGATAGTAAGGGCAATCTCGTTGACCTCCGCCGGCTTGAGGATGAAGTGATCAGCACCCCGCTTGATGCTCTTCACCGCCAGAGAGACGGTCCCGTGGGCTGTCAGAATTATGAAGGGAATAGTTGGGTCTTTCTGCCTGACCCGATCTAAGACCTGTAGTCCGTCCATTCTGGGCATGTTCAGATCACAGAGAATGGCATCAAAGGTCCGCTTTCTGAGCATGCGAAGTCCGCTCTGTCCTGACCGGGAGGGAGTCACCTTAAACCCTCTGTTCCTCAGCTGGCTGGTTAGAGATCTGCGCTGTTGGTCATCATCTTCAACGTACAAGACTTTTGTTCTTTTCATGACTCATTCCTTTTTAGCTAGCCACCCAAATCCTATAGACGCAATATGATTGCTTTCAGATTGAAAATAAAGGGGAATTGAATCAGCTGGGTGAACACAGTCAGCATCATTACCAGCAAAGGACAGTACACTTGCGCGTAATACGGACGCATCTAGCTTTCACACGAAACTGCCCCTCTCCCCAGCAGCCCAAGGGGAGAAGGAAATCAAGTAAAATGCGAAAGATTTTTTCAAGTCTGTATTGGATGAAATTTAGCTTGCCAGAAACATCAGTCTAACCTCAGAGAGCTCTCATCTTACATCAGGCCTATTTTCTTGAGGGTCTGTTGGTGTCTTTCCCACACTTCCCCAAATTCTTTGCTAAGACGTTCAAGCTTTCTGCTGAACTCTTCAGACAGTTTTCCGGACTTTTGTCCCATCCTCACGTTCCATTCCTGCAGAAAACCTACATAAGCGTTCGGGTGCTCCTGTTCTGATTCCTGAAAGATCCTCTTCTGGTAGAACTCTTCGGAGGTAAGGAGCGAGAGCAATACACCCAGAATGCCCACAACGAAGGTTACCCCAATTGCTAGATGCGCCACCACCAGAAGCTGGGTGGGCCACAAGGCCGGGGTCATCTCACCGTAACCCAGGGTAGTCACAGTTACCACGCTGTAATAGAGGAAATCGGATAGGGTCACCGAGGCATCGGCCGGCAGTCGAAACGCGGTGAGGGCAAATTGTCCCAGGCTGCCCCATATGCCATAATAGAGGAAGGCGAAGCCTATATTCAAGAAGATGTAACAGTGTATCTCGGCCCAGAAGTTCTCCACCATCTGGACCTGGGCCTGGGTCCTGACGTAGGAGGAAGTCTCAATCTCTCTTTCCCGGAGCAGTCTGGTCTCGTCGCTCACCGCCGCTTCCAGTTTCTTGGCGATTTCGGTCATCTCCTCAGCACCCTTCATCTGCCGGGAGACGTCGGCCAGAGCATCCCCCAGAGGTTTTTTTAGGATAGCCTGATGCTCCTGGATCAGTGAAGCCGACGTGCCTTTGAGAATCTCCTGCAGGTCGCTGATGCTGCGGACGAGCTCAGCACCCTTTTGTATTAGCTCCCGATTCAACTGGTGGACCCTGGACCGATCCCTGGTGATGTTGCTGAGGGTCGATGCCACTTTGAAAAGGTTCAACACGGGATTAAGCATTTTCAAAAGCGCAACGACAATCACGACGAGCCCCATTACTCCATGGACCACGTATACTGCCAGACTGTCTCCACTATGCCACCACATCAAATGAGAAGCGGCAATCGAAACGACTCCGACGATGTATAGCACCCAAATTCGCATGAAGTTAGGTTCCGCCTATTTTAACTCAGTTATAGTATACGATAAGTGGCTGCTAGTCACAAGGGATACATGTGATTTCGCGGAACTCTCTTCTCCGATCCTATCGAAAGAGGTATTGAGATTGTGTAAGCGAGTCCGTTCGAAAGTACCTGGAACGAGTGAAATCAGCATGACCCGCCGTCCAGATATTTGGACTCACACATCGTAAGAGAAGCTCCATTTCCGATGATTCTTATGGTTCTGCTGGCGAATCAGTGAATGGTAGAAAAACGGCATACAAAACCTCAGGAGAAAACCTCCTAAACGGAGGCACGCCAACTCGCACTCTGGAGCGTGAACGAGTGGCTGATCCGATTCGACTGCCTGCGGTTTTCAGCCGGTCACAAATTGGCCCCAAATGCGTGTGGAGTGGAGCACGTAGAACACGTAAGTTCTTGAATTACAATCTGCCGGAGTGGTGAAATTGGTAGACGCGCCGGACTCAAAATCCGACTGGGCGCTTTTCTAACTCGTTGCAACCCATCCCAATATATTTTGCCCCTTAAAGTTAGCGTTATTTCTGCTTGTACTGATTTGCACCAAATCCTATCGGTTTGTTGCAACAACTAGTCACTATTTGGTCACTTATGAAAAGGCCTCTGTCAACCCTTTTTTGGTTTGTTGTGTCGAATTGTTATAGTCACCTATTCGAGCTTACTCAGTTTGAGATGCCCACGATATTGTTCCTCTAGGAGGTGGCCCACTCACAAGACAGGGATTCTTTCTCATCCAGCCCAAATTTACGGGCTGACCTCCCATATACAATTCCGACACGATGGATGTATGTGGTACCAACTATGCTGCCCGGATGCGAAACGGTTCCTGACGTTTCAGCATGACGTAGATGATCACAGCCAGCTTTCGGGACACGGCGCCACGACTCTAAATCTCGTTGAGGGCGCCAATTTGGATTACTGAGCCCTTCGGCAGGCAAATAGAAGGGCCTTTTGTCCGGGGGGATGGGAACTGCTTTCTTGGAAGCAGGCAAGATTCGAATGGTCTGGTAACGAGTGCCCGGAACCCCATGGTGTACAACTCTGGGTTGCATTTTCTCTTATTTTTCAGCGCCTGGTGCCGTACTCTAATAAACTGAGCGCGTCTAATGTAAGAAAGTGACCATGGTCGTTCATCGGACAGAGATTTTTGTTCGGCTCGAAAAGTCGAGCCCTCATAATCCTCTTAAACGAGAAACCAGCTCTCGCCTTGTAAGATGAGGTAGAAGCACATGCTCATTGGAAATCTATCCCTGGGTCTGGCTCTGCTTTTCGCGCTCCTTTCTGCGATTCTCTTTCTGAGGGGTGCTAAGGGAGACGAAAAGCTGCGGGGTCTGGCAAGGAACGCGTACTATGGCTTCATATTTTGCACTGTTATAGCATCAGCATATCTGATGTACCTGTTTCTTGGCCACCGGTTCCAGGTGGAGTATGTCTCTAACTACAGTTCCTCTGCAGAGTCGTTTTTCTATCTTGTTTCTGGATTCTGGGCGGGTCAGGAAGGGAGTTTTCTTTTGTGGCTTTTCTTCGGAAGCCTGCTTGGCTTGTTCGCCATGTCGAGAAAGGGGAAATCGGACCTGTACCTCAAGGACTCGGGAATCCGTGAAGGCCATGTGATGTTCTTTTACCTTTTGGTGCAGATATTCCTCTTGGTTTTGCTCTTGAAGAAAAGCCCCTTCTCGCTTTTACCGGATGCACCGCCGGACGGGAGGGGATTGAATCCCCTGCTGAAGGATTTCTGGATGGTTATCCATCCGCCGGTGATCTTCGTGGGATATGCCGCCTTAGCCGTCCCCTTTGCCTATGCGTTGGCAGCATTGACGGCGAACAAGTATGAAAACTGGGTGAGGCTGGCTCTTCCCTGGGCAGGTTTCTCCTGCCTCACCCTGGGCGCCGGGATATTCATCGGTGCCTATTGGGCTTACAAGGTTCTGGGATGGGGAGGATACTGGGGTTGGGATCCGGTGGAGAACGCTTCGTTGGTACCCTGGATTCTCTCGGTCGCCATGATACATGGACTCATCCTGGAGAGGACCAAACGAATCTTCCGAAGGACGAACCTGCTTCTGGCCATTCTGTCTTTTCTCTTAGTTGTCTATGCAACCTTCCTGGTTAGAAGCGGAGTTCTGGGGGATTTCTCGGTTCATTCGTTCGCAGACTTAGGGATCACCGGCTACCTCCTGATCTTCATGGTCTTTTTTCTATTTCTCTCGATCGGGCTCTACCTTGTCAGGCTGTCCGGTATCCCCCGGGCCAAGACCAGCGAGAAGGTTCTGACTGCGGAATTCGCCCTGTTCATCGGGATTATATTCTTCGCTCTTTCGGCCCTTCTGATTCTGTTGGGCACCTCGTCCCCTCTGATCAGCAGGATCTTCGGTCCCCCCTCCAATGTGAGCATCCCGTACTATGTTCGAACTCAACTTCCTTTGACTATCCTGGTCTGTTTGGCGTTGGGGGCAGTGCCCTTTTTGCGCTGGAAAGGATCGGACTTAAGCGAGTTTACGAAGAATATCCGGCTTTCTTTGCTCATGGCCATCGTTCTAACCGCCCTGGCATTTATATTCAACGTGCGCTCGCCGGTCTATTTGATCTGCATCTTTGCGGCTTTGTTGGCATTCGTAAGCAATCTCCTGATACTGGCTCAACGAGGCAAGACGGGATTGAAATTCGTCGGAGGCTTCTTGACCCACGTTGGAGCAGGGATGCTGGTTGTGGGCATTGTCACTTCCTCAGGATACGGCAAATCGGAGAAGATCAACCTACGCAGGTATGAAACTGGAGAGGCCCTGGGTTTCCAATTCACGTTTCTGGGCACCGACACAAGTTCGTCGGGCGAGAGTGATGCTTTGAAAATCAAGGTCGAGAAGGGAAACAGGAATTTTGTGGCAAGGCCAAGATTCTACTTCAGCGAATACAGCCAGGGTATCATGAGGACTCCACACATTAAGGTCAATCTTCTTTATGATCTTTACCTCTCTCCTCTGGAGCACGGCCAGGGAGAGGACGCGGATAAGAACCTCTTTCAGGTGCGAAAGGGTGAAACCGTGACGAAAGAGGACTACTCCATCACGTTCGTCGGCTTTGACTTGGGGTCTCATGCCCAGGCGGGCCAGATAAGCGTGGGAGCTGTCCTGGATGTCGAACACAATGGAGAGAGGGCGACTTTGACCCCTACTCTGGTAATGGGCGGAATAGAGGAAGGCCAGATAAAGAGGATGACGCACCTACCTGGCGGAGGGGATCATCTGGTTTTGGAAAAGGTAGATGCTGATCGAAAGATAGTAACGCTCAGATTGATTTTGGAGGAAGAGAAGACCTCAGAGGATCTTCTGGTCCTAAGCGTGGAGAAAAAACCTCTGATCAATCTCTTCTGGCTGGGCACCATATTGGTTATGGTGGGGTTGACCATCGCCACCGTTCGCCGCATCAAGGAGGTCAGGCCGCGTTAGCATCACCATCACGGTTTCCAGATGGCGTGCTTGAGGTGAGCGGCCCACATTTTTCCCACAGAAGACAAGTTCGCCGCCTGAGACTGAAAGCCTGTACTGTGTTGAGGAGAAACAGGTTGCGAACAAAGCTCTTGGCGAAGGAAGAGTGATTTAGATGGGAATGAAATTCCACCTGGCCCTTCTCTTAGCGGGTTCCGTCTTTGCCGCTGCTGCAGCCCGGGGGCAGAGCGGGAACGTGAGCTACGTCTACGGAGTGGGAGGGTATTCTGACAGCCAGCCTTTCTCCAGCCCCCAGGGCATATTCTACGATCGCTGGAACAAAGAGGTTTACGTATGCGATGCGGGGAATCACCAGGTTATGATCTTTGACAGTACCGGTTTCCCTGTTTACAGATTCGACCACCGTCTCCGGAGGAGCAAGGGAGAGGAGAGAATCTTGGGAGAGCCGAGGAATTTGGTGGTGAACAAAGCCGGTGATATATTCTTGATAGATAATCTGGCCGGGTTCGTTGATATCCTGGATCAAAGGGGGAACTCCGTTGATCGGTTGGTCCTGCAGGACATCCCGGAGTTCGAGAATGTGAAGATAAGGCCGGAGTTCTTGGCCGTAGACAATAGGGATAATCTATATGTGGCAACCAGCGGCGAGGAAGTGAAAATTCTCATCTTTGACAAGGATCTCAATCTGGCAAGCTACTTCGGCGCCAAGGGCGAGGACAACGCAGAGCTTGAGACCGTGACCGGGCTATGGGTTGACGATGAAGGTAGAATCTACGTCACTGACGCTGATGCGCACTTTTGCGTCCAGGTTTTCAGCTCTGAAGGCGAATTGCTGCTGGGATTTGGGGGCCACGACGTCAACAGAGAGGATTTCTCACTGCCTACAGGAGTGGCGACGACTGCCGACGGAAAGATCTTCGTGGTGGATGAATTGAGGCAGGTGGTTAAGGCCTTCGACGGTGACGGCAAGTTTCTCTTCTGGTTCGGGGGATTTGGTATCGGGGCCGGAGCAATGAGATACCCTAGATTCATAACCAGCGACGGAGGCCACGAACTCTTCGTAGTGGAGAGGGTGGGGAAGAGGTATCAAAAATTCGTGCTGGACAGGGAGTGACCGGCCCACTTCTGTCCCTCCCGCCCTGATCTCCATTTCAACCTGCTGCTGCTTCACAGAATCTAAAGCCTGGGGCGGCCATCGGTTCTTCCCACCCTGTCGAGGGAGACACTGCCCTCCGTCCGTTTTCAGATCAGGCGGATTGTCAAACTGCGAGTTAGTTGGATATCCCGTATTCGAGATCAGAGGGATCGCAGATAAGTCTGGAGATTAGTACCATCCTTTACTAGCCCCAGTTTTTTCCTTATCAGGTCACGGTACTTGTAGACCGTCAGCAGGGACAGATTCAAGGCCTCCGCTATCTCCTTCGAAGTCATTCCATTCTTTATGAGACGACAGACCTCCAGTTCTCTTGGAGACAGCTTGATTTGGTCTTGCTTGAGGGTATCGAGAAAAGGCGATGCGATGTCCCTGAGATCCTTTTCCAGCATCTCGAAAATCGGCTTTTGAAATGGCTTGGAGGATTGTTTCAGTCGGACCAGGGTAGGGATAATAGCCTGTTCCACGTTGGTGAGCAGTTGTCGCTTCAGAGCATCCTTCTCCGAATCGATCCGATCCATGATTTCGCCCAGAGCTATGTTCTTTCTTTCCAGGGCCTCTCGCTCAATCTTGAGCTGCTCGGCCGTTTCCATCATCTTGTCCTCAGCGCGCCTGCGCTCGATGATTCCCGCCAGTACGTTCGCTGCCGCGCGGAGGAATTCCTCCTCCTTCTCATCGCGCGGATGACTTTCCCTCAAGTAGAGAGTGAATACCCCGAGTACCATCCGGTCGGAGGATATGATGGGGACACAGTAGTGGCCGTGAGGTTCCATTCCCCGGTACCGATTTTCGTGATGCTCATCCACGTCGCCAGTGAACTGGATTTCGCCTGACTCTGCCGCTCGGCCGCAAAGGCATCTGCCGAAGGAGACGCGGGCACACATCGTCTGCAGTGGCAACGCCAGTCCCCGTTGCGCCTTCATGACTAGCACCTCAGGTTCTTCTTCGACCAGAAGGATGGCGCCCTGAGACTGAAGCGCGAGACGAGGAACAGAGACAATATGGTCGATTGCCCGCTCCAATACCTCCTCCAGCGAAATGTTTTCCAGCGAGATATGCAACAACTCATTCAGAACTGACTGGATATGATAGCTCCGCTGAATCTCTTCCTCTGCTCGTCTGCGGTCGTTGATTTCGTTTATAAGTTGCTCATTTGCCGTCCTAAGCTCAATCGTACGCTCCTTGACCACTTCCTCAAGCTGCTCACGGTATCTCTTCAATTCCTCCTCTTCCTGCTTGCGCTCGGTGACGTCCCTTATGGTATGCACCAGCGCTTTGGGTTCGCCTTTCTCATCCAGCACTGGAGAAGCAGTGGCAACGTAATGCCGTCCCCGCACGGCCAATTCACTGAACTTGGGTCTCCGTGTCCTGATGCTTTCTACGCAAGGGCAACCATCCACGGGGGTCACTTGGCCGTGTACGCTCTGACAACAGCTTTGTCCGATCACTTGCTCCGGCTTCATCTCCAGGCAAGTGCGGCCCGCCTTGTTCAGGAGAATGAACTTAAGATCAGGAGACAAGAGGGCGACGAAATGAGGAATGGCGTCGAACGTCTGCTGCCAGTCTCTCGGGGTCCCGGGTGATTCCTCCTTTTTTACCTTCTTCTCTCCTGGCGACCTCACGGTCGATCTGCCCCTGTGGGGTACTCTCCCGGAAACCGACCTATTCGTTTTTCTCTGGCTGGTTTCCTTCTTCTTCGACGGCATGGTCATGGTTTCCTTCCGAGTCAAAGTCACGTGCGGACCACTCTTTGTCCAAGTACGAATATATACAGAATCTCTACCAAAGCAACCCTAAATTGGCTCGCCCAGCGCCGACACGCATCAAGAGATAGCAGCCTCTCATCCGCACGTCCTCAGAGGATCCCTTTTCCAGACGACAAACCGCGGGACGAGCAGAGGCAACCTTGCGTAAGTCTTTATTTAACAAACAGATAGCTGACATAGATAACCTGCACTGCCGATCGGTCTCTTCACTCAGTATGTATCTTACTGATTTCTTATACGATTTAGTCACATTGACATTTGGAATTTGCTGTGTATAATAAAGTTGGCGGGGGGGTAGGCGGGCGACTATAACGAGCGAAAGGAGTATTGGAGAACGACGCCATTTGACAGATTAGCGAAATCCAGTTGAATGGTAAACTTGTTAACCTTCTAACGAGAGGAGGAGGAGGTGAAACGATATCTCATTCTGGCTGTAATTGCTCTGTTTCTGGTCGTTCCGGCCCTCATGGCCGGAGACTACCATTGCGGCACGGATCTGGTCTGTGAAGAATGCCATGTGATGCACTATTCGCAGGCGCATGGCTATAACGCTGACGGCACGGGTTCCTACACTGCTTTGGGTGCCGGTGGCCCATTTAAGTACCTGCTGCGCGACAACATCAACGATCTGTGTTTGGCCTGCCACGAAGGTGGACCGGACATAGACGTTTTTGAGGCCAACTCCGGGTCGGAGGTTCGCCAGGCTGGAGCTTTGAACGAAGGTAACACTACTCCGTACTTTGATGCGACAGGTCATACCTTGGGCTCCACAGACCCGGCGCCCGGCGGCAGCTGGGTGGATACCACCCTGGGGCTGCAGTGCACCGATTGCCATGAACCCCATTGTGATCCAGGATCGGCAAATCCGGACACGTTCACCAGCAATGGTCAGTTTCGTAACTTGAGGTCTGATCCGGGCGGAACTTCCAATAAATGGGTGCAGTATGCCATCGGGACCAACGACCTCAACGTGCCGGTTTTTGAGCGTTCTGCTCAGTCCTACCACGTCGACAGTGTCGATTTCAACGAGCCCTTGACCAGCGGTTCCTATTACGCCGATTGGTGCAAGGGGTGTCACACCGATTTTCATGGGAGTGCAGGTGACGCTAATATGGGCGGCTCAGGTGGGACTGAGTGGCTGCGCCACCCCACCGCCGATGCTGACATTGGCGGGGTCGGAGGTAATCACTCCAGCGCTGCGGTGTTTGGCGCCTTGACCAACCACGTTAAGGTGATGACTGGCACCGAGGACTGGAGCCCGGACTCCACTGCCGCAGTCACCGACCATACACCTTCGTGTTTCTCCTGTCATAAGGGACATGGCAACCAGAACGCCTTCGGCCTGATCTTTATGAAGGGAACCGGAACGGTGGATGAAGAGGGCGACGACGGTACCGAAGTTAGGGATTTGTGCAAGCAGTGCCACATCCAGGGCTAATGCAGTCAATGTTCGTTTTAGGAAAGGGGCACCGAACTCTGGTGCCCCTTTTTCGATGTGTCAGGAACCGTCGGTTCAGGCGGGGACGGAGTTATGACACGAGAGAGCGATATCTTCTTTGGGGACTGCGACAAGGGTCTGGGTCACAGCAACTCCCTTGAGCTGGGACGAAACCCGGGTGAAGCATCGATTGGTTTGGAAAGCTCTGCTGGAGGACGTCAAGGTCACACCGCCTGAGTTTCCGTCTTTATCGTTTTGCTCTCGAGCTGCTGACACGGAGACGTTAGCTCCTCCGCTCTTCCGGGCAGCCACCAGATGCGTAAAAGAGCAGGGGGATGATCAAGCACGCCTAGTTTCAATGCACCTGTGCCTGACAGCTGGCCGTAGCGATTGCCCCACTTGTGGACGAGGGAACAACAGACGTTTTTGACACTGCAATGAGGTCCCCGGGATGGTAAAAGAACCGTTGATATGCCGGGGCGACCGCGTCTATATTTGTGAACGGAGGTTTTGGGAAAGAATTTTCGCGAATCGGCTCATAGAACAGCCTTTCTGCCCTAGTATTTCAGACAGTCGCTTCCATCGACCGGAGGTGACGTTTCCCGGTAACGCTAAATCACAATCATTGTATGATTGAGAGAAGGAGATCATCTTACCTGGCAGCCCTGGCCCTATCGATCCTCGCCCTTCTCGCCTGCAAGTCTCCCGTTCAGGAACTGACCGTGGCGGTCCATCATCGAGTCTTTCCAGGTTACTATGAGGAGTTTCGGGTGAAGATGGGAGAGAAGTTTCAGCTTTCAGACGCGGGGTATTACGCCAAGGTCGTCGATTTTGTCCCGGATTTCGCCATAAATTCATCCACCGGCAAGGTGATTTCCCGTTCGGATAGTCTGAAAAACCCTGCGGTCAAGCTCGTTGTGTACCGGGGGAAAGAGAGACTGGAGGAGGTCTGGGCTTTTCAAAAGACTCAGGCACCCCATTTCTCCCGGCAGTCGATGCTGGGCTTCAAACTGCTTGATTTCAAGATCAAGGATGGGTTTAGGAACGTTGAGGAAGAACCTGACAAAACCGATTAAAGGAATATGCGGATCGGAAGATCTTTCATTCTTGTTATCGTCATCGCGCATTTGGCCCTGTTAGGCGTCCTGATCTTGTCTCCACAGGTTTCCTCAAAAATCAAGGAATGCTATGACTGCCATAAGGAGGCCAAAAAGGACTTTGACAAGAAACACGTGCATCAGCCGGTCAAGAAGAAAAACTGCCGAGGATGTCACGAAAGCCACGGTTTTGCCCAGAAGCTAGTCCTCAAGAAAACCGGCTCAGCTCTCTGTTATGACTGTCACCAGGATCTGGAGGAGATATATCTAGAGGGGATCGTTCATTCTCCGGTCAAGGAAGGCAAGTGTTTTTTCTGTCATGACCCTCACGCCTCGGAGGAGAAGTTCCTGATCAGAGAGACAGAAGCTCTCTCCCCTTGCTTTGTCTGTCACACTGATTTTCAACAAAAGAAAGAGGCGGAATTTCTTCACGATCCCTTTGCCAAGAACCAATGTGCGATCTGTCATGCGGTTCACAATTCCAAGTTCGAAGGGTTGTTGACAAGCGAAGAGAAAGAGCTCTGTTTTTCCTGCCACGATCCCCGGAAGGAGGCGTATCTCTTGCTTCACCCTCCGGAGAAAGTCGACCTTCTGGGCTGTACCGACTGTCATGACCCGCATTCCTCTTCCTCGGAAGGCCTAAGAAGCTCAAAAGCCCACCCACCCTACCTGGAGGGTGAGTGTGAAACCTGCCATTCGCTTCCCGGGAAAGGTGAAAAGCTGCAGCTTGCCGGGACTGTGGAAGAGATCTGTCTAACCTGCCACTCCGAGATCGACGAGGAACGAGGAAAAGAATACCAGCATCCTCCGGCAGCAGACGGGGAATGCCTGACCTGCCACCAGGCACATCACTCCGGTGAAAAGCCTTTGTTGACTCACGCTCCTAAAGAGCTTTGCCTGGAATGTCATGCTGATCTTTCGGAACAGATGGAGAAGAAAAGCGTCCACCAGGCGTTTGAGGAAGGAAAATGCCCGAGCTGTCATCAGTCACATGGATCGGAGAACGAACACATGGTTAAGACGAACTCCGATCAGCTGTGTCTCTCCTGCCACGATAAGATCAGGGAAGCCTTGGCCAGCCTTGAGTATCCCCACGCCGGGGTGGAGGCCCTGGGGTGTCGGGGGTGCCACCGGGCCCACAGCTCGGACCAGCGAGCTCTCCTGACGCAGACCGAACGCACGCTCTGTCTGGAGTGTCATTCGGAGGAGGAAACAAAGGCGGGGAGAAATTTCGTGCACCTTCCTTTCGATAGAGGAGACTGCTCTTCCTGCCACAATCCTCATGCGGCAGATAATGCCGAGTTGGTCAAGACCCCGGAGCCAAGATTGTGTTACTCATGTCATCCCGAGATATTTAAGAAAATGCGCTCGGAGGTGAAGCACGCACCCGCAGAGCAAGGGGAGTGCAGCAATTGTCATTCAGCTCACTCGGCTGAGCATCCGGGACTTCTCTCCGTGTCCCCCAACGAAGCATGCTATCAGTGTCATGGCGACAAGCAGGAAGAGTTTGCCCAGAAACACCAACATACCCCGGTGAAGGCGGGAGAATGCGCCGGGTGCCACGATGCTCATGGATCTTCGAAAGAAAATTTGCTTGTGGAGCGGGGGGCAGCGCTGTGTTATGGTTGCCACCAGCGGGAAGCCGAAGACTTTGCGCAAGGAATAGTGCACCAGCCGGTGGCCGACGGGGAATGCGAGACCTGTCATAATCCCCATGCCTCGGCTAATCCAAACCAGCTCGTGGAGCCTGTTGCCTCCTTATGCGGCAATTGTCACGACACAGGCTCGTCGGAGCTGGTGGAAAAACACGGAGGCTACTCTTTAGGGGAGGCACGATGCAACGCCTGCCACGACCCCCACTCCTCCGATCAGGAAGGTCTGATAAACAAGGTGAAACACCCGCCCTTTGCTGCTGGCGCATGCGACGGTTGCCACGAGCCTCCGGACCCTTCGGGCGCGGTCAAATTGGTGAAATCCGGAAACGATTTGTGTTTCTCCTGTCATCCCGATTTTGAGGATATCCTCAACAAGAGAACGGTACACCTTCCGGCGCAAACAGAGTGTGCGTTTTGCCACGATCCTCATGCCGGAAATCATGATCTGATGGTGAATGAGGAGGTCCCGGATCTTTGTTTCCGATGTCATCCGGATCAGGAGAAGGACTTCGCTAAGTCCTCGGTTCACCGCCCTTTCAAAGAAAAGAAGTGCTTCGACTGTCACGAAAAGCACTCTGGCGATCATGAACTCCTGTTGAAAGAGTCCAAGAAAGACTTGTGTTTGAGCTGTCACCGGGATCTGGCTGAAAGGTTCAAGACCGAGAAGCTTCACTTGCCGGTCAGGCAGGGCAGGTGCGATGACTGCCACGATTCCCACGCCGAGGACAATGCATTCATGCTTCAAGCTCCCGAACGCGAGATATGTTTGAAGTGTCACAGCATTGACGGAACCACGTTCAAGGCCAAACACTCCAACTTCCCTATGCAGGGGGTCAACTGCGTGAACTGTCACGATCCCCATTCGACTCCCGGGACCAGCACGGCGCTGCTTTACCCGGAGAAGCATTCACCTTTTGCCAGGAAACCATGCGACTCCTGCCACGAATCCATAACCTCGGTGGCCACCAAGGCTTCCGGCAAGGGGCTTTGTTTGATGTGCCATGCAGACAAGATAGATGAGTTCAAGAAGTCAATCGTTCATCCCCCGGTGAGCCACGACAAAGAGTGTCTCAACTGTCACTCGCCGCACACGGCTTACACCAGCACGCTGTTGAACGCACCCACCAAGAGGTTTTGCTACAAATGTCACGACAAGGACGATTTCTTCAGAGAACAGATTCATCCACCAGCCGAAGAAGACTGCTTCACCTGCCATGTGCCCCATTCGTCCGAGAACCCGGATCTGCTGACCACGGGAAACGTGATGGATCTGTGCGGAGAGTGCCACGCGGATGTCGATACCACGCACCTTCACCCCATGGGGGGTAAGGTCAAAGATCCCAGAACCGGCCAGATGCTGGTTTGCTCGGGCTGTCACCAGCCTCACTCTTCCGAGTTCGAACCGCTACTGACACATGAGAAAACCAGACGCCTGTGCGTACAGTGCCACAAACTGTGAGCAAAACGTCTGCATCGTTCTATGGAGGGCGAGAGAGTTGACAAGATGGAGGAGAAGGAAGTACTTCCTGAGCAAGAGCGCCCAACCCAGACTTCTTCTGGGAGTTGCGCTCCTGTTTCTCATCTTGATAGTGATCGCAAGCGGGCTTTTTTACATCTTGGCCAATCGGGAGCTCTGTGCCGAATACTACAAGGCTCACTCAACTTTGAAACACGTGATGGAAAACCTTCTGCCCTGGCTTCTCTTGGTGAATGTCCTCGGGTTGATTGTAGTCTTGTTTCTTGCCGTATTTTACACTCACAGAATCGCGGGGCCAGCATATCGCATGAAGCAGGACTTAAGCAGAATTGGTCAGGGCTTCTTGGCCACGAGGGTGAAAACCAGAAAAAGAGATCAACTGAAAGACTTGGAATTCGAGATTAACGAAATGGCCGCAGAGCTGAGACGAGGCGTCTAGGAAACCAAGGAGCATTTTCGCAAGCTGGAAAGCAGCTTGGAGGAGCTGGAAAGGACGGTAAAAACCAGAGATTTATCCAGGCCACAGTTGCTCGAGTTCTTGGATAAGATCAAATCTTGCCAGGAGGGTGTTAACCAGAGGCTGTCTCTTTTCAAAACCATGTGATGGTCACAAAGGGGGGTAGATTAAACTGTTGACCGTTCCAAAGGGTGTCGCAGCCGGTTTTTTTCTTCTATTGCGGAGTTTTGCCTTTGCACATATCGGGTTCTCAGGCAACTCCTCTGATTGGAACGCTGGAAAAACGGCCAGTCCGCATACGGAGGACGCAGAGTGTCCGTCATGTCACCTAGGACCCTATCGAGAAAAGGAGGGCATCGACCAGAATCTATGTTACGTGTGCCATAGACTGGAAAAGTACAGAACGAAAAGATATAAACATAGTCTGGACAAGGGCTGTCTCTCCTGCCACCAAAACCACCGGCCTGTAGCAGAGCCTTTACTCAAAGGTGACCCCATAGATGTTTGCGCAGCTTGTCATGACGCCATCGTGACGGAGAGAACGCATCCTTTGCGAGTCAAAGACCCCAACACCGGAGAAGAGCTGACCTGCACCTCCTCCTGTCACGACGTGCACGGTACCGATTTCAAGTTCCTCTGTAAGTTGGAGCCGGGGCGGGAGTTGTGTATAAGCTGTCATGAAGATCTCAAATAGAGAACACGAAGGTGTGACCCGAGAAGGTTCTTAGTTGAAGGATATTCCCTGATGAGGAATCAGAACAGCAGATGGGCTATTATCCTCACACAGGCACCTATTGTGGTATTGATGTGGGTGGTGGGTGTTCCGGCCGGAGAGTATCATATAGGTTCCGGCTTGGTCTGTGCCCAGTGTCACATCCTTCATTACGGCGAGGGGGGAGGGGGTGAGCCGGGCGGGCCTTTCCCTTACCTGCTTTCTCATTCAACCATAAACGGTCTGTGCCTGAGCTGTCATGATGGAAGTGATCCCACCGCGCCGGATGTGTTCGCCGCGGTTAGCATGTACGACGCAACCGGTGACGAGCACTCTGCAGCTGGGTATTTCGCCGGCACAGATGTGAGTTCAGATAGCGCACATGATCTCGGTGTCACGGATTTGGTGCCTCTCCGCACGCCTTCCACCAATATCGCCCTGAGTTGTGCCAGCTGCCATGATGTGCACGGTAACGGGAATTACAGGAATCTGGTTTCTGACCCGGACTCGTCTGGCTCGGGAACCAATGTGGTCTTGGGGACAGACATATTCGAAGGAGTCGCGCCGGCTGTGCCTCCGACTCAGGAAGGAAGCGTAGCCGCCTACAAGTCGTCCAACGTCGGATACCGGTCCAATCTCTCTTACTGGTGTGCCGAATGTCATAATCTTTTGGAAACCAACGAAGACGGTGTAACCCCGGCTCACTACAAAAGACATCCCTCCGATGTGAGCTTGGATGTCGCCGGCAGTCATACCGACCCTTCCACCTGGGTGGCCGGGGACAGTCTGGGCTTTGGAGCCGCGACCGGTGACGGCTTAGAAGGTGTGCCCCGGGTACGTTTCCAGGAGGCAACTGCTACCGATTATAGCTCGGCGAAAACGGTGGCATCAACCAATCAGGTTTTCTGCACCAGTTGTCATCTGGCACACGGTGGGAAGTATGTCTCCTGTGCAGTCTGGCCTTACAAAGTCCTGGACCCGGACATGTATTCTCCGTGCCAGCAATGCCACAACCAGTGACAGTTATGGAAAAAAGATTACCGAAATATCTGGGGATTTTGGGAACTTGTATTCTACTTCTTTTCGCCTCCCGCTATTTTGCCGCAGGGAAAGGGGGAAACTACAACTATTCCCCTCATGCCGACTCAACATACGGGGTCTTAAGGGACAGCGGTTTTCCTAGAGGTGATTGCAGTCAATGTCATACCCATCACGACGGTGCCTCGCCTTTCGATTTCTGCCTCTTTGCCGATAATACCAACTCTCTGTGTTATACCGGAAGCTCATGTCATTCCAGCATGCCGTCGGGATATCCGGCCCAGGAGACCGATCGCATGCCGGAAGGTTCTACCTATCCGGGATATTTCGAATACAATTCGGGAGGGACTAAGATAAACGGGGTCGACAATCGCAAGCGATGGCCCGGGCAGATAGTTTTTGAGAATTCTAACACCTGGACAACAGGGAAATACTACTCGCCTCATCGTAACGATGCGGACATGTCATACCAGGATGCCAGTGGCTACGGCCTGTGCAAGAATTGCCATAACCCTCACGGTACCGCGAATTACTTCGATATGCTGGACACAACCTATCTGAACATTCAGGGCTTCCAGTTAAGCGGAAGGCCACCCAATTACCAGCTTTGCTTTGACTGCCACAGCTCTGCTGGACCGGCGAATATGGATCAGGAGAGCAAGTATATCGGCGACTACTACGATCAATCGGTGAATGATGATCAAGAGTCAGGGCACCAGATCAAGACCACACAAGGGTACGTTACCGCCGGAGATAAACTTCCATGCTACGACTGCCACAATCCTCACGGCTCCCGGGGCAACGACGGGGTGCAGCCCAATGCTTACCTTTTGAGCGATCAGCGCACGGGTTGGTCCGGCTTGGACAGTATCAAAACCAGCAACTATCAGGTTCGCAAATTCTGCTTTGGATGTCACAAGTCTTCGGATAATCTGGGTGGAGGAGAGGTGGAAGGGATAACCATGTCGACACTTCCCAGCGCGCAGGTTCACACTTACAGCGATTCCGCTCACTGCTACGATTGTCACGGCGGGAGTTATTCAAGTCCAACCTCTCGTAACGTTCATCATCCCAACCCGGGAGGAGACTGCGTCAGCTGTCATCAATATGCTCAGGATGGTGGGGACGGCGCGCCCACAAGAAGAGTGATCACCGGCTCAGGCGGGGAGTTCGGGAAAAGGTCGCATCATGTTTCGGATGGAACCGCAGGCGAAGTTGTGTCCAATGAAGACTGCGGGGTCTGCCATATGGAGGGTAGCCCCTCCACCGGACAGATGAATGCAACCTATCATCAGAATAACCTGGTGAACCTGCGTGATCCAGACACAGGAGACTCTCTGACGTCGTTTAGCGTTTTTTCCCGAGATACCTCCACCAATGTTCTGGAGAGCTGGGTGACCAACGTTCAAAACAATCTGTGCCTTAAATGCCATGACCCCAACGGCGCTTCCAGCCCCAACGCTCAGACTCCCGGGGCTACCGCCCAACAGCCCTTCACCTCAAACACAAGAAATGCGCCCAATGTCTTTGATATGCTAAATCCGGCGAATAGTTTTCATCATGCGGTGCGCGCTGCTGGAGACAATCCGTACTGCACTCCCACCGACACAAACGGCAATGTCATCACCATGGAGTCTCCCTGGAATCAGACTGCAAACTCCCACGATTTGATATCCTGCTTCGACTGTCATATTGCCAATGCTCACGGAGGAGATTCCACCGGGATGCTGAGAGAAGAAACTCACTACAAAGACGCGACGGTACATGTGGATTTTGACATGGGCATGAAGAATCTCTGCATCCGCTGTCACAAATCTTCGATCTATGTGGCGGGAGGCGCCGGCAGTCGGCTTGGAACGAATCACGGTAGAAGTTCTCATCAGGCGGAAGATGATGGTGGCAAAAGCGCGTATGGATGCCGGGGATGCCATGCCGGAATCTACGACGATGACAGGAATACATCATGTGACAATGGCTCCGCTGTGGCTGTGATACACGGAGGCGACTTTACCTGGCCCAGTTGTTCCGAAACACCCACAAGCCAGAGTCAGACGTTTATGTTGGGCGGATATTTGAGTGGTTGGGAACAAGACTCCACCGTGAGTTACTGTTACGGAGGAAGTTGTCATCATCACAACGGCGTGGACTATTGAGTTTGAAAGATGGCAGGGTTATGTTACAAAAGAGTCTTGTCTTGTATTTTGATGCTGTGCTGCGTATTGTGGTGTAAAGAGATACATGCTGAAGCCAGCACCTCTGGGTCCCTGGAACTCAACTATCAAAGGCAGAAGGTGAATCATACCCACACCTATTCCTTTGGCCAAAGACTGGATATCAATGTGGTCGACAACCTGTGGGTCAAGAACCGACTTCTGCTAGGGGTCTATCTTGTTAGGAATCAATACAGTGGGCAGAATAGAACTAATTTCCGTCCCAGGTTCAACGTTGATCTATCCGGTCACAAGTATCGGGCCTTCTACAGCCTCACGCCTTATAAGACGAATGGATCCGGCGGAGTTGCCACCAATCATCGTGTGGTGCAGGCCAATTTCTCGGTCAACCCCACCAAGTGGCCTCACCTGGGGCTCTCGTACCGGCACACCCATACCTTTGACGACTCGAAGATAAGAAAAAAGGATAATCTTTCCAGATACTGGGTTTTATCCTCCGGCTGGAAATACAGATCCCTCAGCCTGAGAGGCAGTTACCAGAAACAGGAGTCGATAAATAAACTCACTTCGACCAAGAACAACGTTACCTCAGCGGTGACGGGGGGCGGCAAATTCGCTTTCGGTCTCCCGCTGGCGACCTCAACCTCCTGGAGTTACGATTTCTCATTTACCGAGCGAAGGTCGTACAGAATCCCGGTGCTCAAGACTCCCAGTCACTCTTTCTCCACCACCTGGTCCGGGCGGCCCTGGCGTCTTCTGATCTGGTCAGCCAATTATCAGGGGAAGCTTGTCAGAACCAGACGGGATGGCGTGGTTGCCAAAAGGGATGCCCATTCCTTTTATGGAGGAGTGGGGACAAACCTCACCCCGAAGTGGGACATGAGCCTCAGCCGGGGTTCCACCTTCTCTAAAGCCGACGGCCGGACTTCAACCACCGACTACCTGACCTTGGCGACCAATCTCAAAAGCTTCCAGGTGATCGAGAATCTGGATGCCAGCGCATCTCTTCGCCGCACCTACTACATTCATACCGACGTGGGAAAGTATGCGCTTAATCTTTTTTATCTCTCTTCCCGCATGAGAATCTACCCGGAGATCGAGGTCCGCTCCGATTTCACCGTGAATTACAATGATAATCCTGGAGCCCGGAGCAGACGTTACGAGGTCGTGAAAAGCCTGAGCGTTGCAGCCAGGCCCAGAAGGAGCCTGCAGGTCAATCTCAATTATCAGACCAACACGGATGGGACAAAAATAAAATTCCTTTACGCGGAGTTAGAAAACTACAGGCTGGATTTCATCTATTGGGGCAAAGGTAATTTCACCTTGCGGACAAGCTATCAGACCAACCTTGGTGAGAAAAGGAATATTCCCAACTCTCACTCCCTGTCCGGTGAGATATCCTACCCCTACCGAGATCTGTTGTCCTCGAGCATCATCTATGTAAGAAGATGGACGGACGATCCTGAGACCGCAGAAAGCTTCTCAACGGATAATCTAACCTCACAACTCAATCTTTCTTTGAGAAGGCGGACCAAGGTCAGCCTAACCTATTATGTCACGAATCTGGGAGGCTCGGCTTCTGCAAGCAATTTGGGAGTGACTCTGAATCAGCAGTTTTGACGGAGTCAGTCCGGGAATGAAGGAGTGAAAATGAAGATACGAAAACCGAGTATGAGAACTCTTTCTGCCAGTCTCCTTTTAACCTTTCTGATCTTCCTTTCCTGCGCTGGCGGACCCAGAATCTATCTTAATCCGGAAGCCGACATGTCTTTTTATCAAAAGGTAGGGGTGGTGCCCTTTACCAACCTCTCTGCGGATCGATTTGCCGGAGAGAAGATGACCAGTGCCTTCGTCACCGAACTCTTGATAACCGAGAAGTTTGATGTGATCGAGAGAGGAGAGTTCGATCACGTAGTCCAGCAGGTGCGATCTTCCACAGGCGGTTCACCGTCCACCGAGCTCACTGCGGAGCAGTTGAAAGCGATTGGCGAACAGGCGGGAGTCAGCGGGATAATCGAAGGGGTGGTCAAGGAGTACGAGATGATCCGCCTGGGTCAGGGAAACTATCCCCTTATTTCCTTCAGCGTGAAGCTGGTCGATGCTCCCACAGGAAGAGTGGTTTGGGAATCGAATTATTCCACCAAGGGTGGACCCAAGCTTCCCATAATCTCGTTGGGGGAAACTCACACTCTTGGAGAGCTGTCTCAGAAGGCGTGTCGGAAGGTGGTCAGGAAATTCGTGGGAAAAGCATTTTAGAAGAAAGAAGCCAAGATGAAGTCGAATAAAGACGTGCGGTTTGACTGCGGATCCCGGGCCCCAGTCCGGAGACCTCGGTCTGCCTGCCGCCTGCTGTTCGCTGCCTACCGCTGTCTACCTACCGCTCTCTGCATATTGCTCCTTGTGTTTCTATCGTGTTGTCCCAAGCTGCCCAGAATTTACGTCAGGCTGGGACCCGGCGTATCTGACCTCAAGAGAATCGCGGTGCTACCTCTGGATAATCTCTCCGGGGAAGAGGGGGCGGGAGACCAGGTGACCGAGATATTCGCCATGGAGCTTATGCGCACGGGGGGGTTTGATGTGGCAGAACCGGGGCTGGTGAAGAAAGCTGTGAAGGAGAGACGCATCAGGACCACCAGGGACATGGATCTGGAGGCAGCAAAGTGGCTGGGGGAGAATCTGGACTTAAACCTTATCTTGGTAGGCTCGGTACTCGAGTTTAAGGTTCAGGAGTCTCAGAACAAGCGTGTGCCGGTGGTGACTGTAATCTTGCGGTTGGTGCAAGCCGACACAGGGACCACCCTTTGGGCCACCTACGCTTCACGAAAAGGCGACGACCGAGAAACTCTATTCGGCTGGGGAAGAATTACTTCGCTTCCTGAGCTGGCAAAAGAGGTTGCTTCCGAGATGATCAGCACGCTGAAGATCGAATTATGAGCTGCAATTAGGACCGGAAAATCCCTCTGACCACACCTTAGAATTCTGGGGTTTGGATCCGAGGGTGGAATAAGGATTGCCTCGGGCGGTGTCGTATTGCTTGGAAGCGACGAATCACCGTGGGGTGAGATAACCGTGGAATCAGCAATAAACCAGAACGAGCGCCGGGGGACAAAGGACCCCCCGGTTCTGCCTTGTGAGCTGGCCGGAAAAAGGTCCTGGACTACGGGACAAGCTGCTCCGCATTGTCCAGTCTCGAGGCGGCGTCCTCCAGCATCTCGGAGATCAAGCCGTAATTATGTCCCCCCTCGGTTCCGTCTTTTTCTACCAGCCTCAATCTCGCCTCTGAATACTCCAACGCCGACCTCAGCAGTTCTTGAGTCTCCTTATTACCCTTTGATCTATCCAGAGCCTTTTTCAGAGTTTCAGCCCTGTTTCTGATAGAGTTGACCTGAGCGTTCACCTCTTCCTGCCACTGGTCCATCACTTCGGCGTAGCTCTTATCGTGACAGCTCTCGCAGGCGGCTCTTGCAGTTTCTCTTGTTTTTCCCTGCTCTGGCTCCCCGTGACACTCCACGCATCCTAAGGAGGAGTACATGACGCCGGGTGTGTTCTCGTAGTCCAGCACACCTCTCCCGGAAAACATCCGGCTCTGAACTTGATGACAGTCCTGGCAACTGCTTGTCTCCGTGGGATGGTGACAGGAAAAGCAATCCATCTTTCCGCTGATAGAAAACGTGCCCTGCTTCAGCTCATGGCAAAGAAGGCAGTCCATGCCCTGTTCCACGGAATGATGAGAATGCAGGAAATCGACGTTTTCGTACTCAACGGCCTCAGCGGGACCCCACTCGTGACAGGCGGTGCAGTTGATGCTTTTGTCGGGGTGATGGCAGGTCCGGCAATCGTTGAGGCTCAAAATCGTCTCCCCGTGTTTTTTCTCGCCGGAGTGGCACCGTTGGCAGGGGAGCTGTTCTCTCAACAAATGAGCGGCATGGTCGAACGGTTTTCCCAAGAAGGTGGTCGACTTTCTTTCGATTCCCATGTGACAACTGTAGCATTCGGACTTGACCACCGCTTCGGAAATAGGTAAATTCCTGGGTCTGTAACTCGACCCTATCAGCTTCATCGCCTGGTCCAACTTCTCGTTGGCGGCAGACAGCAGGCTCACCGAGTACTTGATGTTGTGCACCCCCTTTCCGTATCTGACCAGGTTGATGTTCTCCTCGGCCTCATCAATTAGACCCCCTGCCTTTTCAGCTGCCGGATGCCGTGCGGCGCGCTGTCCGAGTTCCGCTCTGGATCTCTCCAGCGAAGGGAGTACCACCGAGAGCATGCTCTTCATCTGCTTTTTCCACTGATCCAATATGGCACCGTATTGGGTGCCGTGGCACGACATGCAGGCCGCGGCGGTAGGGTGGGCGCTGGTCCCCTTGAAGAGGTCTCCTTCATGCGATATGTGGCAGCTGGTGCAGCTGACCCGGGTAAGAAACATGGGGTCGGGCTTGTACTCCACGTCGTGGCCGCCTACCCCCAGAAAAAGCTGCTTTTGCGCAGCATGGTGATCGGGATGACACGATGTGCACTCCATCTCCACAGATTGAGCCATCTCCAGCACCTGGTGCCTGATCTCATCGTGACACCGAAGGCAATCCACCTTATGTTTGGTCACGTGGTTATCGTGCATCAGTAGAGCATCGGTATACTTGTCCAGTTTTTCCTGTTGGGTATGACATGAGAAGCACCTGTCCCTGAAGACACTGCCGTTGCCCTGAATCACGTGTATGTGACACTTGCGGCATTCGACGCCTCTTCTAAGAGCGTCGGAGTGATCGAACTTGGCCCCCAAATACTCCACCGGCGAAAGCGGGGGGCCGTGACAGGCGTTGCAGTCATCCAAGGCCTTCTCACCGACGACCCGCTTGAAATGACACAGGTAGCAGGTGGTCTTTGTCACGGTCATGTGTTCTCTCTGTACAATCTGAGAGTGGCAGGAGGTACATTTTAGTCTCATCCCCCGCCTCATCTCGGTCAGATGCGGGGTATGATCAAACAGGATGTTTCCGAAATTAGCCCTGCCTGCCAGGAGACGCCGGTTGTGGCAGCCTTCCCGCAAACAGCTATTGTCCGATATCTCCACCCAGGGTCGCTGCTTACCGTAGGCTCCAGTGAAATATTGAACTAAGGAGGTAAGCGCCTTTATCTTACCCTTTATCTCCTTCTCCACGCTGGGAGGATAGTGACACTCCACGCAAGGAACCATGTTGTGGGAGGAGGTTGCCCAGCCGTTGTAAAAGGGCAACATGTAGTGGCATACCTTGCAGAATTCTGATTTGGCCGAATACTGGAGCCCGATAAAGGTCATTATGACGGCTGCGACTAGTCCCACGATGGCAAGTTTTCCCAATCGCGTCGCCGTTCGTACAAACCTTTCGCTTTTGTAGAACTTCGTCAATTACGTTTCCTCGCGGTTAAGATCCCCCTCGCCGCTTTCAGAGTAGGATCTACAGACTCTCTCTCCGAATTAACTCAAGAAAAGAAAGCCTTAGTCTGAACGATGATTGTCAACTGGAGAGTATTCCAGCTTGGCCTCGGAATCTGGCCAAGGAGGCAGCAACTTGCAGAGGACGTATAGGATGATAAGCGGCAGTAACAGCAAAAACCCTGTCATCAGCACACCTTCGAGCCCAAATAGCTCCATTTTGTAGACGGTCAAGCCTCTGAGGCTTTTTGAGAATAGCTGTCCCCCTATCACAACATTCCATCTGGTACTGAAGATGCCTATCTGGACCAGAATTGCCGCGATGAAGTAGGCCATCCTCCTCATCTCGTCTGGAACCTTGCCGAATCTGGCCCAGACGAGTGAAGCCATCGGTACTATGCTGCCAAGAAGCACCTGTGAGATTATCAGGCTTATGAACAACCTGCTGGAGATCATCTCCGACAATATAGTTATCGACTCCTCCGATTCATAGAGCCGCTGAATGAAGTCCAAGAGCTCCAGCGAGAAATCAACGATGATCGCATAGATCAGAAGCTCCGCCAGCTTGTTTAGGCAAGGCATGCTGATCTCTTTTTGTCGAAACATGGTGGTAACCATGTAGACCAGCAGTATCAGAGCGATTCCCGAGACGATTGCCGAAAATAGGAAAACTATCGGCATCAAGACGCTGCTCCACCAGGGGTTGGCCTTCACCGATCCGAAGATAAATCCTACGTAACCGTGCAGGAGGAATGCTGACGGGATTCCTATGATGGTGATTATCCTGCCCATTTTATTATCGAAGAGCACGGACTTCCGCGATACGTCCGTTGCCCCCAGAGGCAGAATCTGATAGATGAGCTTAGCCAGCCCCCGTTTCTCCCGCGACCAGATGACCATGTCTTTTCGGTAGTCAAACCAGATTTCCAGCAACAGCACCACCATCAGATACCACGCATAGACGAAGCCGAACATGGCCATGGCCGACTTTGTGTGGGGCGTCAGGAACATCTCAAAGGACCGCCCGGGGTGCCCCAGATGCGCCAGAAGCGGTAGTGGTGCCACGAAGAGGAACGCCAAAGCGGATAAGAGCGACAACCTATAAACAGGCTGGAGAGCCTTAACTTTAAATAGTCTGTCCAGTGAGGCGAGAATGAAAGCGCCTGCAACCAAGCCGGTCAGGTAGGGATACACCACGATCAGAAGTCCCCAATGGAGTTCAAATTCATTGGGATAGATGTATCCGGTGATATCTTTGAGTCCGGTCATCAGATCGGTCACCATGGACTCCAATGCCTATCTCACCTCCCCATCGGCTCCAGCATAGTAGACCTTCGGTCTGGTGTTGAGCGCCGGTTTGAGAACTATGACGTCGTTAAAGCGAAGAAATCGCCTCAGAGGACTGCTCTGCCGCCCCGCTTCGCCGAAAATCCTGGCCTGGGTCGGACAAACCTCCACGCAGGCAGGAAGCAGGCCCCTGACCAGGCGGTGGTAGCAAAACGTACACTTATCTGCGATTTTCTTCTGCGGATGAAGATAACGGGCACCGTAAGGGCAGGCCTGGATGCAATACCGGCACCCAACGCAGTACTGCTCATCGGTCAACACGACTCCGTCGCGGCTCACAAAGGTGGCACCTACCGGGCACACCTGAACACACGGCGGGTTTGCACACTGGTTACATAGCTTGGGAACGAAGAAGGTCCTCAGGACATCTATGTCACCTGTCAACTCCCGAAAGCCATCTATGCCCCCGTTAGGACTGTCGACGTAGGATTCTCCTTCGGCGGAGATGATGTATCTTTCCACCCAGGTGCGGAAGTAATGCGGCTCTTTGGGAACATCATTCTCGTTCTTGCAGGCATGGGCGCATCTGCCACATCCTATGCACTTATGAATGTCTATCCCCATTGCGTAATCATGTTGCGTGGGATCGTATTTGTCGATTTCTCGTCCAAGAAGAAGTTGACCGGCCGTAAACGGGAAGAGGGAGAGTCCGGCCAGCGGAAGGGCTTTGGAGCAGACACTCAAGAACTCTCTTCGACTCATCAAAACGTGTTCTCTTCTCTTCATCTGGCCTCCGGGTAATGAGCGTAGTGACAATCCCAACACACGTAGCGCTCCCCGTGGGTCTCCAGGTCGATCCGCGGAATCTCGCGGGCGACCTCGGCACGATGGGAGTGGCACTCCCCGCAAAACTCTCTGTTGACTGGTTTTCCAGCGAGCGCGAACTTTGGGCGGACCAGATGCTCCTCGGGGGTAAGGTGGCATTTGATGCAAAGGAGTGAGGTATGATGCGATATCCGCTTTACGTCGGCAATCTCACGGTGGCAGGCACTGCATTCTTCAGGCGTATGCGGCAGAAGAGGGTCGTGTGGATTGTGACATGCCATGCAGGGCTTGCCGGGGTTGTGTAATTCGGTCACGATCTGCGGGAATCCAGTGGGCCGTGACGGGTCATATCCGTGACAGAGGGGACAGTATCCGCGTTGTCTCGGAGCGGGGGGGACGAATTCGTCAGGCGCTTCGACGTGCTTGGCTGCAGGACCGTGGCATGCCTCGCACGAGACACCGCGGTGATTGGACTTCTGGTTCTGATCATAGATATCCTCGTGGCAGTCAACGCACGCCGTGTAGCCCGCGTAGCTAACCTCCTGGGCAGCTATCTCGTCAACGGCATCCGCCCTGTAGTGTCCGTACGTGCCGAACGAATGGGGGACAAGCAGAATGCGCGCCACGATGAGTGCCGCGATAGCTAAAGCAAAAAGAAAGGCTAAACCTACGATTTGTCTTGGGATTCTCAACAGGCTCAATCTCCGGTCTTCACAGTCATCCCGCTGGTGCGAAATCCTCGCTCAATGGCAAAGGGAATGAAAACACAGGCTTCTAAATCCTGGCCCGTTAGGACAGCCAGATTCCGGTCGACCTTGGCTTCCAAGAAACGTTCTCAGCGGTAGGCATCTTATGCCTTCTTCCGTTCATTCAGCAAATCGAACTCTCTATCAGCCCTTCTCTTTTTGATATATAGAACCGTCACGCTGAAGAGTATAAAAAGCCAGATGAATCCCAGCGCCACCTTTCGCAGTCTGAAAGATTCCAGAACCTCGTGGATGCGCAGCTTAATGTCGGAAGCAATGGATTTCGCCTGCACCGTGTTTTCCTCAACCAGGGCAAGATTAAGGGCGTGAATGGTCGGAACGGCCTGAAGTAAGCTGCTCTTGGCCCTCTCCAGGGACACCTCATCCTCCACTACGTCTACGCCTTTGAGCTTCGCCTCCGTTATCATGGTCTCTGCCTGCCCTATCTCGTTCTGGACCTCCACAATAAGAGTTCTTATCTGCTGTCCTCGCTTGTAGCTGCCAGACCTTTCATCATGGCAGTTGGTGCAAACGGGCCCTAACATATCCGCAGCTGCTTCCTGGGTGCGGTGGGGTTCGTGACAAGAGATGCACTGAGCCATCTCTCTTCTCTCCATGGCAGCGAGATGCGGGCTTTGATCGAAATAGTCAAGAGAGGTCACGTGGCACTTACCACACACGTGCTCCACTTCGGTCACTCCCGGAGGCAAGGCTCCGTGATTGCCGTGGCAGCGAGCGCAGGTCGGAGCACTGCGATCGTTCTTCTCCATCAGAAACACGCCGTGGATTCCCTGAGAGTATTCTTCGAACGTACTCGAGGGAAGATCATATTGGTCCATCATCTCCGTATCAGAGTGGCATTCCGCGCAGGTGTGTGGGAGTTTAGTGGGGAAGACCATGCTTTCTGGGTTGTCCGACAGAAAGATGCTATGAGTCCCGTGGCAGTCCACACAGGTGGCAGCATTGGGATCATTCCTTTGTAGCAATACTATTCCATGGCGGCTGGTTCTGTAATCCTCCAACTGGTGAGTAGGGATACCGAACGGTTTCATCCTCTTTCGGTCGGAATGACAATCCGCGCAGAGGAAGGTCAGCTCTTTCTTGGTGGGCTTGCCCAAAAACCCGGCTCTCGTCGACATAGAGAGCTCCTGGTCCAAGGAGGTAGGATCTCCTCCGTGACACTCATGGCACAGGATTCTTCTCTTATAGTGTATACTTTTCTTGTATTCCACCTTCTGTTCCCCGTGGCAAACCATACAGGAATAAGATTCCTCGTCTACCGTTTGAGCCTGCGCCGGTTGGGAGAAAAGCACAGCCAGCACGATTAGAAAGACAAGGCTTGTCCTGCACAAAGCTGCCATTTGCACGTCTATTCCTTTTGAGTCTGTTCGGTCACCTGGTGTGGGATTCCTTTTAAATCGAAATGGTATTTCTTCCCAAAAATCGTCAGCGTGCTCTCTGAGAGGAAACCCAGGATTCCGAAAGCCAGAGCCAGGAAGAGTACCGCCACCCCCAGCGAGGTGGCCAGCTTTCTCTTCTTAGGGTGACGGTGAGGACTTTTGTCCAGGAACGGAACCAGGAAAAGCAGCAGGACAAACAATCCCATCGACGCAAGTCCGATCACCTTGGGAACATATTTCAGAAATTGGTAAGAATACATCAGATACCACTCGGGCTTAATTCCTTCGGGGGTCCGGAAGGGGTCTGCCTTCTCGTGAAGGGGAAAGGGATAGAGGACCGCCAGGGTTACCAGGACTCCGATCACCAGGTAGACCGCTATGACTTCCTTCAGGAAGTGATTAGGGAAGAACGGCCTTCCTTCCGCCGCCTTTTCGCTGCTTGATTTTCTCGTTTCAATGGTTCCCATACTTAGACCTCCGATTCCCTGCCCACTCGGGCGAATCTGCCCGTCCGTCAGCTTCCGGGATATCGATAATTCGTTACAGCGGTTCCGCTATTCCTTGTCTTTTTACCATGGCGAAATGAGCAGCCAAGAAAATTGCTGTGAACCAGGGCAAAATCATCACGTGAATGGTATAGAAGCGGGTCAAAGTGTCTCCGGTTACATTCTCCGATCCTCGCAGTAGGGTCAAGAGGAATTTTCCCACAACGGGAACTCCGCCAGCCACTTCTGTGCCAACCGTGGTTCCCCAGAACGAGCGCTGATCCCAGGGAAGTAGATAGCCGGTAAAGCCGAATGCAATAGTCAAGAGCAAAAGAACCACACCCACCATCCAGTTCAACTCTCGCGGGTTTTTGTAGGCACCCTGAAAGAACACCCTGAGCATATGTATGAATAAGGTCAAGATCATCAGGTTGGCTCCCCAGGCATGTATCTGCCGGATCAACCAACCCAAGGGCACCTCGTTCACGATGAATTTGATGCTGACGTAAGCGTCGGCGGCTGACGGCTTGTAGTAGATGGCGAGCATTATGCCGGTGACCACCTGCACCGCGAACAAAAGGAAAGTGATTCCTCCGAAACAGTGCCAGAAACTTACATGCTTGGGAACCGGTTTCTTCAGGAGCTTCCGCAGTCCTTCCCTTATGTCCAGCCGCTGATCTAACTCGCCATATATGACTGGGAAGACGTTTAGGAGTACCCCTACTACCTGTCTTAAATTGAACCTCTCCTCGGTCCATCTTCTGACTTTGCCGCCTATGTCTTTTTTTCCAGCCATCTTTAGCCTCCCTTAGTAACGTAAATCCTGCCCTGCGCTATCTCAGCGTTGTACAGCGGCAGAGGCGAAGGTGCGGGGCCGGAGATTACCTTCCCCTTGTAATCGAAATAGGCAGCGTGACAGGGACAGAACAGGACTCCCTTTTCCTCCAGCCATTCGACCATACATCCGAGGTGGGTACACTTCATGTCCACAGCGAAGAATCCCTCTTTGACGTGGAGCACCATTACATTCTTGCCCTGGAACACCACCGGTTTGGCCTTGCCTGCCGGGAGATCAGAGACATCTCCGACCTCGAGTCTCTGTACGGTTTCGGCTCCTCCCTCCTTTTTGGGTGGGTATATAAATGTAAGTATCACACTCAGGAGGGAGCCCAGGGAGACCACGACGGAACCGCCCAGAAGATAGTCCAGAAACCTCCGACGCGTTATCTTCTGTCCTGCCTTGCTCGTTTTCTCTGTCATGCCCAACGCCACCTTAAACTCCACAAACCCGCTTGTGATTATAGAGAATTTCTCTCAAGCTGTCAACAGAATACTGGCTGTTTCTTCCTCTATGCAACTCTCTCTTGCTCCGCCGGTGATGGTGGAAGGTTAAGGTCTACGTCCCTCCCGTCCATCTTTACGATCCTGCCGGGCGTTCCAACCACGGTAGTGTTGTCGGGAACGTCCTGCATTAATATAAAAGTGTTTGCACCAATTTTTACATTATTCCCCACCTTTATCGGTCCCAGAAGAATCGCCCCGGTTCCGATCATCACATTGTTTCCTATGGTGGGGTGTCTCTTCCCTTTGTGTTTTCCCGTTCCGCCCAGAGTGACGCCGTGGAAAAATACACAGTTGTCGCCGATCTCGGCGGTCTCCCCTATGACTACTCCCATCCCGTGATCGATGAAGAATCCCCTTCCGATCTCTGCACCGGGATGTATCTCTATCCCGGTCAGGAATCTCGCGATTTGAGACAGAAGCCTGGGAATAAAGGGAATACCCAGTTTCCACAGAAGATGCGTGAAACGGTGAATAAGAATGGCCTGAAATCCAGAGTAAAGCAGGAATTCAACGTTTCTGGCAGCAGGATCATTTCTGTAGATCGCCTTGATATCTTCCAGAATGGTAATCACGCTTCTCAGCTAAAGACTAGATGTGGTAAATGTCACCCTCCCCTCGGACCTCCTTGAAAAGATCCGTGCTCAGATATCTTTCGCCCACATCCGGGACGATGACCAGGACTAGCTTACCCCTTCCGGCCCTCTTAGCTACACCGAGGGCTGCAAAGACATTGGCACCCGCGGAGATCCCTACCAGCATACCTTCCTCCTTAGCCAGTCTCTGCGAGGTGCGGATGGCATTGTCATTGGAGACCCGGATTATCTCATCCACGTTCTCCGGTTTGTATACTGAGGGTACGAATCCGGCCCCGATTCCTTGAATCTTGTGAGGGCCGGGCTGCCCTCCAGAGAGGACAGGCGAGTCTTCTGGCTCCACGGCTATGTTCTTGTTACCGTACTTCTTCTTCAAAACCTCCCCGGCTCCAGTAACAGTCCCGCCAGTGCCTACCCCAACAACAAAGAAATCTAACCTCAAATCCCCCAGATCATTAATTATCTCCTCCGCGGTGGTTTTTCGATGGATCTCGGGATTTGCCGGATTGTCAAACTGTTGGGGCTGGAAGTACCCGAATTCTTTCACCAGCTCTTGAGCCTTTTCCACAGCACCTTTCATTCCTTTCGCACCCTCAGTCAAAACAATCTCCGCTCCTAAATACTTGAGAAGAGCTCTCCTCTCCAGGCTCATGGTCTCTGGCATGGTGAAGACGCATTTATATCCCTTCACCGCCGCCACCATTGCTAAGGCTATCCCGGTGTTGCCTGAGGTCGGCTCCACAATGGTCATGCCAGGCTTCAACGACGCGTCTCTCTCGGCGGCCTCGATCATGGAGAGGCCGATTCGATCCTTGACCGAACCGCACGGATTGAAAGACTCCAGCTTTGCGATCAGGGTGGCGTCATTCTTTCCGACAAGCTTGTTTATTCTTACCAACGGAGTTCTGCCGACGGTCCCCAAGATGTTGTTGTAGATCATGTGGGACTCCTTTCGGTTTGCACAAATGTGACAATTGGGCCAGTGCCATCTCTGCCCACGCGGAAAGGAACTCAGACCCAAATACATGGTTAAAGTCGTTCCTCTTTTCTAGAGAAGAACATTGAGATTGAAAAGTGTTTGCTCCAGTCCCGCCCTGGACGGGACAGATGGCCCGAGACGAGATCAGGCTCGCCGTTGGATGGAGGCCAACCCTACCTCTATACTGCTTATGATGTCTCACTTCAGTCTCCATAGATTTGTGCCGAGCTGTCTTAGCAGTCAATATACATAAACGTTATGCAATTTACCCATATTTGCCCATTTGTCAACAGAAAACTCGTCCTGGATTCTTGACGCCTGACCGCTGTCTTTGGCCATTTTCCATTCAGTACCAGCAGGCTTGATCGCCGTTTATGTGCCACGCGATTGTCCAGGGTTCAGGCATAAGGTCATGGTTCACAAAGACATAAGTACCGATGCCCAAAAAGTTCCAGCCCCTGATGACAGATTTTTTTCCAAATCAAGAAAAAAAACTTGACAAAATACTGGCTGGGATTATATAGCCGGTGACATTCCACTATACTGGCGGTTGCTTTTGAAGCAAGCCCGTAGGGGGATAGTGATCAGATACCATAGACAATCTCTCAAAGCCGCTGTCGTTTCCTGCCTCCTGGCTCTCTGGCCTGCTTTGTTGGTTATCGACGACATTTCTGCCGAGTTGGAGCCCGCCTCAGCATGTTTGGATTGCCATAAAAGAGCGGACAGCCTCTTGGCTGAATCGGTTCATCGCATTCGAGTATCGCCTGAGGGGGATCGGGTAACAAACTCTCCCTTCGGTTGTGTGGATTGCCATCCCGGCTGGGAAGCACATCTGGACCAACCCGAGCTTGGAACCATTGAAAATCCGGGAAAGATGGGCCCCTTTGAGAATCTGAAGCTCTGCACTTCCTGTCATTTCAGTCCCCATAGTCAAGAGTCAGCTGAGTTCAATGTCCATTTTAGAAACGGCATAGGTTGCTCCGAATGTCACAGCATTCACCAGCCTACAGCGGAACACCTGCTTGTCAAGCCGAGCAATCAGCTTTGCCTGCAGTGTCACCAGGGGATCGCAACCGTGTTCTTCTCGGTTTCGCGCCATCCCCTGAAGGAAGGTGTGGTAAAGTGTATAGACTGCCACCGGGTATTGCGAGAACCGGGTAAGGCTTTTTCTTTCGCCTCGCCCAATCGCGAATGCTACGCCTGCCACTCCGAGTTTGAGGGCCCCTTTCCTTTCGAGCATGAGGCAGTAAACGATTATGATCTGGAGAAGGAAGGCTGTATCTTCTGTCATGAGGGACACGGCTCGGCCAATCCGCGACTTCTGAAACAGCCGGTGGGACAACTCTGTTTGCAGTGCCACTTCGTGCCCAAACACCTGACCGCGCACGGAGGAATCTGGGCAAAACGGAATTGCCTGGAATGCCATGTGGACGTTCATGGATCCTACACCAGCAGACATTTGTTTGCTGACGATCTTCTTGGAGGAGCATGTTTCGGAAGGGGATGTCACAGTCAATGATCTCTTATGAACAACGAGAGACAAGCCCCGCATAGCTAGGGAAGAACATGAACAGATACATATTGTATTCAGTATCAGTTTGCCTCCTCTTATCCCTCTGTCTTTCGGCTTCGGCACAGGATGAGCTTAGGCTCTCTGGTCGAGCCAAACTGGGTTACCTGTTTATTGATGATGATGGAGAAACCAGTACCACGCAGGAGATATTCAACATCTATTCCGGGTTTACCCTTCAAGATCTCAGTCTAACAGGAATTCTCAAGAAGAATTCCTCGTTTGAGCTCAACCTCTCCAACATAAACAAGGGTAACCGATCTCTGTCTTTCTCTTTGAGGAAACCTGGGCTTTTCTCCTTGAATTCTCGGCTCAACCAGTCCAGGCTCGTTTTGGATGAAGAGGGAAACGTCGAATCTAAAAGAATATCTTCCAGCGTCTCCGGCCACGTTCAGCCAACAGAATTCCTGAAGCTCAAGGCTGACTTCTCCCATTATCTGAGGGAGGGGGATAGAAGGACCTACTACGACGGTTTGGGAATCGGCGGAGGAGAGTACGATCAGTTCTTCTGGTCAGCCGGATTCGGGGGCCAACTCAAGCATAAGAAGAGATTCCTGGACTTCGAATACCGCCCCAGATCGCTCGACGACAGGAAGGATGATCTGCTGGACAGGAAAGGGAGCCGAATTCGAACAAGCTTAAACACGCCGCTGCCTCAGAATGTTTATCTGTCTTTGCAGTACTTGCACGATGAGAACGAGTTGAAGAAATCTGACCTGAAATTGAAATCTGATATATATACAAGCTCCATCCTTCATCAACCCACAAAGAGGGTGGACCTGTCGGCTAAGTTTCTATTCCAAAGGACAGAGAATCAGTCCACCCAAACCACCTCGGAGGTTTCAAGGGGAAATGCACAGGTTTCCTACCGGTTTTACAGAGGTTATCGTGGCAACTTCGGATATGAGTACGAAAAAAGAGAAGATGAAGCCAGTGGGGATGCAGACGAGGGCAAAACCAGCATCAACAGCTATTTGCTAGGTGCGGACGCACAGTTCCTACCGGAGCTCTCTGCGAAAGTGCGTTACGTGTTTCAGAACCGACACGACGGAGACAGGGCCACTCTGACTGGGTCTTACGATGACGAAAGAATTCTGGTCCAAGTTAAAAGCAGACCGTTCAGACAGGTTAACCTGAAACTAAGATATGAAGATAAACGAAGGGATAATCCCGATATCTACTCTTCGGTCCGTGACAAGGGCTTCATCTCCCACGTGGCCATTTCTGTCAAAGAATGGCTGGGATTTCATTTCAACTACTCGCTTTTGGATGTCAAATATGATAACACCGAGGGGAGGTTCGAGACTGACAACAATACCTTCGGTTCTCAGATTGCTCTCAGACCTGTGGAAGAACTGAGCCTTACAGGTGGATGGAATCATATCAACATAAGAGGCGATCTGGATATTCGAAAGGACGGGGTCTGGTTTGGGTTCGACTACGTGTTCATGAAGGATTATTCCCTGCAGGGGAAATATGACGCTTACGATTACGACGATTACCTGGTTCTTTCCGATTACTACGCGGCTAACGTTTACACCATCAGTCTGGTCAGGAAATTCGGCGGAATGTAATACAGAATGCCTCAATACCACTTTCACGAAGGAGGTAAAGCCATGTTGAGATTCAAATCTTGTGGCCCGAGCATAATTGGGCTGCTGGCGCTTTTGCTTTTCCTTGTGAGCTGTACTGAGAAGAAGGAAATCATCCAGGTAGTGCAGGCGGATCTGGGCGCGTACATCGGCTCGGAGGCTTGCCAGAGCTGCCACGCCCTCATCTACGACTCATTCAAGAAAACTGGGCATCCCTATAAGCTGACTCCGGTCGATTCAGCTAAAGAGACCGGGTATTATCCATTTACCCAGTTGCCTGGTCCCCCTCCAGCATATAGCTGGGATGATGTTACCTACGTCATCGGTGGCTTCTGGTGGAAGGCCAGATTCGTCGGGGTTGACGGTAAGATCATCACTGCCGGCGGGAATAATCAGTATAATTTCGAAACGGAAGAGTGGGTGGATTATCACGCAGACGAGGACAAGGATTATGACTGTGGAGGATGTCACACCACCGGCTATTCCTCAGAAGGACATCAGGATGGATTGGAGGGCATCGTGGGAACGTGGGCTTTTCCGGGAATTCAGTGTGAGGAATGTCACGGCAAGGGCAGCCTCCATGCCCGGTCTCCCAAGGATTACTCCATGACCATCGACCGCTCCTCCGCCCAATGCGGGAAGTGCCACTTAAGAGACGATCCGTACGTGATCGACGCAAGCGGAGGGTACATCCGACATCACGAGCAGTACGACGAGATCCTGGCGTCCAAGAAAGCCGGCATGGCCTGTGTGGAGTGCCACGACCCGCACGTGGGTTTGCACAAGTTCAACCCGGAACGGGACCAGGCAATCAAGAACAAGTGCGAAAGCTGCCACTTTCAGGAAACGGCCAGTTTCATGAACTCAGAGCTCGGTCATTATGCTGCCCAGGTTGAATGTATAGATTGCCATATGCCGTATGCAGCCAAATCCGCAACCGCCGTGGATACGCTGAACAAGGCAGATGTCAGGTCGCATCTGTTCGCCATCAACACAGACCCGGCTGCTGAAATGTTCAGCGCCAGCGGGCCGGCGAATGGATATCTGACGGTCGAATATGTGTGTATACAGTGTCACGCCACCAAGGACAAAGCCTGGGCCCTTTCCTATGCTAACAGATCTCACGCTGAACCGGCAGGACCGACCACCTGCTTTGACTGTCACGGCGACGATAACACTGCGGTGCTGGCCGCAGAAAAGCAGTGGGAGAATTCGCAGCACAGCACCGGCGAGAATATCGACCGCGCCAGCAGCACCTCCTGTTCTTACTGCCACAGCAACGAGGGTTTCGTGGCCCTGCTTGAGACTGGAACCAGGATAGGTGTGGAAAACCCCACTGGCATCGGGTGCTTCACGTGCCATGCTCCCCATTCCACCGGCAGCTTGCAAGTAAGGACGGACGAAAGCTACACCTTAGAAAACGGGGTCACGGTCGACTACGGAGAGGGAAACCTCTGTATCAACTGCCACCACTCCAGACGAGACGTGCGTGATTATGTCTACGATGGGGTGGAGATGAGCTCCGATTTTGGACCTCATCACAGCAATCAGGGAGACATGCTGGCCGGAACGGGTGGCTACGAGTACTCAGGTGTAACCTACAGTAACTCTCCCCACACCATTCAGGTTGAGACCGAGGATGGATGCGTGGCCTGTCATATGGGGGTCTCCGATCGGTACTTTTTGGGTGGACACTCGGTGAATATGGAATGGGAGGAGGAGGAACACACCGATGCCTGCGATCAGGCCGGCTGTCACGGAAGCATAGGCACCTTCAACTATAAGGGTGCACAGACTACGGTAGAAGCATTGCTGGAGGAATTGAGAGAGAGGCTTTACGCCGCAAACCTTCTGGACGAGGATGGTCATCCCGTCGAGAGAGTGGTAACCACTGCGGATTCGGCCGGCGCAGTTTACAACTATGCATTTGTCGAGGAAGACCAAAGCAGAGGCGTACACAATACCGCTTATGCCGTGGGGCTGCTGCAATCCACTTTGGACTTTCTCGGTGCTGAGCCAGGATTATCCGCGGTGGAGGTGACTACCCCGCCTACAGTAGATGGATTCGCCACTGATGCAGCCTGGTCTCAGGCCGAAGAGTTCACTGTCTCCCTGGGGGATGGCATGGAAGACTTTAGTTGTGGTACCTGCCACTCTCTGAACAGTTCGGTTCAGGTTAAGCTCAAAGCGGTCTACACCCCGGCCAAGCTATATGTTCTGGCAAGCTGGCCTGACAATACCGCCAGCTTCACCAGATCAGGTTCCTGGTCATTTGGCACCGGATCCTGGACAAGGCCGAATTCCAGCCAGTCAGAGGACCGTATTGCCTTCTTCTTCCCGATTGGCACCATAGGAGGAGATGATTACAGCACCGGTGGCTGTATGACCAAGTGCCACACCGACGGCAGCGGAGTCTATCTCACCACTGGCCGGGCTGACATGTGGCATATGAAGGCGGCCCGGTCTTTGGGAGTCACGTCCGCTTCGGGCAGCGGTCTCAGCATAGACGGAAACACCCATGAGGTGACGGGCGGAACCCTGTTCATGACAGGCTGGATGGACGACAAGTATGTGGACGAGTGGCGCGATCACGAGGATGTCGGCCGGTACGGAGATGACGGATCCAGCACCTACTCTCATAACCGTATCTTAGACAGTAGCCGACCCAAATATATGGAGAGCAACCCGACCGACTTCATGGATGCCATGGTTCTTACTCAGGCTGAGATCGACGCCGGGGAAGCGACGGGCGATGCTACCGATGGGGTGAGCGATGATTCGGCCGCGGTTTACTGGCCCAACTACGCTTCGCTGAAGGCTGTTGTTCCGGAGCGAATCCTCGACGATCCCACAGGAAGCCGAGGAGACATAACTCAGGCCGCCTCCTGGAGCTATGGAACCTGGACCACGGAGATCGTTCGGGACTTAGATACTGGCAACGATGACGATGTCCAGTTTACCCCAGGGAATGCGTATACCTTTGGCATCTCCATCATGGATAACGGAGGCGGACACGATCATAAGCCATCAGGTAAACTTACCTTGAAACTGATTCAGTCCAGCCCGGTACCCGCTGCGAGATGGTGGCAAGTTCAGAGATAAGAAGACCTGAGGGACAAAGCGAAATGAGAAAAAGCCCCGCCCGGAATAGGCGGGGCTTTTGATTTTGGCGTCACTTTCCATCGGTGGCTGAACGCTTAGCCGAACTGCATTGAATCACGGCTTCTTGTGCAAACGGTATTTCTTCATCTTATTGTAAAGGGTAACCCGGTCAATTCCCAGCATCTGGGCTGAACGGGTTATGTTCCAACCCGCCCGTTCCAACACGTTCTCTATGTGAGCCTTCTCCACCGACCGGAGCTTCTCGTCTTCAGGCAAAGCCCCGGGAACGCGGGGAATGGGAAGATCACCTGCGGTGATGCGGGAACGTTTGGCCACGATGATGGCTCTTTCGATCGCATTTCTCAGCTCTCGCACGTTTCCCGGCCAGTCATACTTGTTCAATAGGTCCCAGGCCTCTGACGAGAATCCGGTTACACGCTTATTGAGGCTTCGCGTGAACTCCCTGAGGAAGTAATTGCCGAAAAGCGGGATGTCGAAACGTCTTTCCCTGAGGGGAGGGACGGTAATGGAGAATACGGTCAACTTATAAAACAGATCTTCCCGGAATCTTCCCTCTCTGACGGCCAGCAGCAAATCCCGACTGGTGGCCGAAATGAGGCGGATATCGAGATGGACAACCTTGTCACCACCCACTCGCGTGAATTGCCCGGTCTCGATCAGCCGTAAGAGGTCTTTCTGAGCCTCGGGGTCAATACTCCCTACCTCGTCCAGAAACACGGTGCCCCCATTCGCCATCTCGAGTTTCCCTCGGCGCTCGTATGAAGCACCGGCCAAGGCTCCCTTTTCATAGCCGAAAAACTCGCTTGTTGCGGAGCCTTCGGTCAACGTACCGCAGTTGATGGTAACGAATGGGTAGAACCGTCTGATGCTCTTTGAGTGAATGGCCCTGGCGATCAGCTCTTTTCCGGTTCCACTCTCTCCTTTGATCATCACCATACTGTCGGAAGCCGCGATGGTCTCGATCATGTCAAAGATCTCGGACATGGTTACGCTTTGTCCAAGCATCCCGTCCATTTCATACAGCTCCTGAACTCGCCCCTCGAGAAGACCATCACCCGAGGCCAGACTTCTTCTTTTGACCACACCGGCCACCAGATGGGAGAGGTAATCCGGGTCCACTGGCTTGGTGACGTAGTCGTACGCCCCTTCTTTCAGGGACTTCACGGCCGTGTCCACGGTGGCATAAGCCGTAATCATGATGATGGTGGTCTGGGGAGCGGTTTTTTTAACCCTCTGCTGCAGCTGCATCCCGTCCATGTCGGGCAGCCTTATGTCTAGGAAGATGATATCCCACCGCCCGGCGTGGAGTTCCTTCAGAGCCTGATCGGCGTCGGCTACTGCTTTCACCTCGTAACCATCTTCTTTAAACCATTTGGTCAGCGAATCCCGCACGCTGAGCTCGTCGTCCACCACCAGAATCCTAGTCAATTTATCGTTTCTCCTCGTATTCAAGGATTCAGCCTTCGGTGAAACTGACCTGGGCCAGACATGGGACATTCGAGCCACAGGACCGCCTGTCCCCCTCCACCGGTAATATACGATGCTCGCTGTTCAGAAGGCAGTATGTTACTGGGGCAGGGCGAAAGGTGAACCTCTCGCCTCGCCAGACGGAATCAGTCTTCGGCCCCTCCAATTGCGATCGCCATGTCATGATTCAGTAACTGGCGGATTCTACCAGGCTTGCTTCCCTGACATGATGAGCTCGGTCGCCAATCTCAAACAGACCGGGCCAGGCAGGATCTGATTGAGATATCTAATGTTGGCTCCCCCATCAGGAAGAGTGTCGCCAATGTTATCTACCTCTATGCCCCTGTGTTTGAGCAGAAATTTCAGATGCTGAGCTTCCTCTTCCAGAAACTTCGTACTCCCTGCGCCAGTGTAATACTTCTTCAGGTCAGATTCATCCTGGGACGACTCTATCGTCGCCATCCATCCCACCCCATAGGGATCTTGCTGCAGCAATTCCGGACGCTGTCCCAGTTGAGGATTAGGCCGCACCAATCGCCCCGAAAGCGGTGCAGTCAGGGGGATGACCCCCGCCGGGGTACGGACTTTCCCAAACAGTCGATTTTGCAACAGCATCGTATCCAAAGCGCACAGCTCGACCTCTGACGCGGCAGGAAGCACGTACGCCAGCAGCTTGTCAATCCCCAGCTTCCAGGTCCGGCCCTCATCGCGACGGATCCACAGATGGGTAGGGTGTAAATGCAATCCCTCGTCCACCTCACCAGCCGAGAAGGTAAAAAACAGAGGTTTCTTTGAATCTGCGCCCGGTGCACAGATTCTTTCTGATGACGCCGGAACGCTGGATTTGACTCTCTTGCCCCGTAACCTTTCTCTTTTCGACCTGACCTGAGATCGCATCACCTCATCGAAATCACAGTGCTCACAGTCATAGTCGAGCGGACATAGCTTGAAGGAGATAACTCCGGCGGTCATCCAGATGCAGCGATTTTGCACGGTGCCACTCTCAGACTTCTGTTTAATTGAGACTCTCTTTTTCATAAGCTCACACTGCTTCTTGATTAGCCTTCGTTAGTAAACTGTTCTTTCGTTCACCTCTTTGTAACTGAAGTACTGCTATACTCATCCCGCATCAGTGCGCTCCCTGAAAGTCCGGATGCTCTCGATGAACTGGCAGTCGGTTCACAATCCACCGATATACCAAGATCTCAACAGTGATGATAGTAATCACCAGGATCAACTCGTTCCAATTTACAAACTCACGGTGCGGAAGTTTCCAGTTGAGCGCAATCATCGAAACATTGAAACGATTCACCACCACACCGAGGATGGTAAGAAAGGCTGTAAACCGGACAAGACCCACGTTTCTGTTTCTGACTGCATAGGCGAAGAGCAAACAAGGAAGAAGCACGAAGATGATGATCTCCACCAGGAACCAGTGTCCGTAGGATGTGTTCAGAAGATTCCAGTGATCTCCCCGAGCAATACCCATGATCTTCAGTCCAAGGTAGGCAAATAGAGCCAGCGAAGCTGCCTTCCCCAGACCGAGGGTGAGATTGGGAAGGCTGGCCAGATAGCGAGCGTCGACTCTGTGTTTGAAAAAACGGGACGCCAGCGTGCTTTCGGCGATCACTATCGACAGCCCGGCTGCGACGCTGGAGACAAAGAAGAAAATCGGGAGAAACGAGGAATACCACAGCGGATGCAGCTTTCCGGGAGCCAGGAGAAAAAGCGCGCCGAGAGCGGACTGGTGAAGAAAAGAGAGGGTCACCACCAAGATGGTAGCTCCGACGGTCAATCTCAACGCCCATCCACGGAATCTCCTCGAATTAAGCCACTCGAAGATGGGAGGACAAAGCTCCACGAAATAGAGAGCCAGGTGACAGGCCACCGACCAAGCCACGAAAAACAGAAACGAGGCTACCCCGTATGAAACGAGCATAGGGAAGGGGAGCCGCCACGGATGGCCCAGATCCATTAAGAGAAAGATGACCGCGAAGGTATATCCCAGAAAGCCCAAAAGGACAGCTGGCCGGAGAAGTGGGCGGTATTCCTTAAGGCCTAAGAGGTATATGGTTGCGCCCATCACATATCCTGAGCCCGCAAGAGGAACCCCGGTGAAAAGCCCCCAGCTAAGAAAGAGACCCCAGGGCTGATCGTGCGAGGCATGCGTGACGGCGCCCAGGCCTTGGGTAATACGCATAACCAGGACCGGTAGGCCGATCAGAATGATGATTCCGGCCACTATGTTGAATGGCTTAATGATTCCTTTTATGTAGTCCTTGACGGTGGATCCCAAAAATATCCTCTCTCGCACCCATGCCTGGACGATGGTCGCTTTTCCCACGTGCTCGCTCATAGTTGATCCTCCTTTTCCTCTGGAATTGTCTCCTCATCCGCGTCCACCTCTCCCCGATGTCTGGTAGACATGTAGAGACCCCCGAGAAGTACAGGTCCAATCACAAGCACGGCAGAAATCATGGAAAGGAAGCCTCTGGTCAATTCCGGATAGGGCTTGGTGCCAAGGTCTGTGGGGAACCCCAACTTCTCAAAAGGTACTCCTGAAATATAGAGCCAAGACGTTCCCCCAACTTCGTGCTCACCATAGATATGGTTGATGTATCTGTCCGGCTGATCCATGATTTTCTTCCTGGCAAGCTGGATCAGTTCACTGCGTTTCCCGAAAGTCATGACCTGCAGCGGGCAGGCCTCCATACATGCCGGAATACGACCTTTAGAGGTCTTGGTATCATAGCACATGGTGCACTTTGTGACTCCGGGGGAAAACGGATTGTCGTATTCATAAGCCGGGACATAGAAGGGGCACGCAGTCATACAATATCGGCAGCCTATACAGATGTTCTTGTTATAAACGACCGGTCCCTCTGGCGTCTTTCTGAAAGCGCTCACCAAGCAGGCAGAAGCGCAGGCCGGCTCGTCGCAATGCCTACACTGGTGTTTAACGTAAACCGGCCGTCCACCCGGCTTGGGGTTGGAAAACCGATTGACCACCGTGTAGTTCTGGGCATCGGTTCTTCTAATCGAGTCAAAAACGGAATTATCTTCAAGGGGCACCTCTGGCGGAGGCAGTTTATTCTCCTTGTTGCAGGCCTCCTCACATTTCCGACAGTTTCTGCCAATGCATAAAGTCAGGTCAGTAAGTATACCGTATCGATTCGGGTAACCAGAAAAATCTTCAACAGCAAGTGCCCTGTTCTGACCTCCCACCAGGCTCGAGGCTCCGATCGCGCTAACAATCTTCAGGAATCCTCTCCGGTTGATTGCCATTGTACCGTCCTCCTCTTCGTATCGTTTCTCCAAGCCAATCAGCTAATGGAAACTCAGGCAAAGCACTTAATCGGCCAGCCGTTGCGCTGCTCGGAATCGAAGACCTTCCTACCCCTTCTCTCCCGGGCTGCTTTCGGGATATTCTCGTCCGTCATCATGGCAGTTAACGCAGGATGGTTTTTCGTCGAACTTACGCTCCACATGGCAGTCCGCACAATCCATCTCTCCATGCATCTCATCCAGGATCAAGCCGGTGACAGCGTGCTTGAAGGTATCGGTAGTCCAGTCGCTGTGACAGGCGTCGCAATCTCGGTCGAGCTTGCCAATCTTGCGTCCGGCAGGATGGCAGGCCCTGCAATCCAGACTCTGATGATGCCGACTCAGCGGCCAACCCGTGCGAGCATGAGTGAAACCAGCTGTTTCCTCCTTGGCATGGCATTCGGCACACCTGTCCATGTCATGGCAGGAGGCACAAGGTTTGTGGTGTTCCACTATGGTTTTGACGCGCGCCGGCCTTTCCCCCTCGGCATGACAACGTTGGCAGCTCTCCTCGTGATGGCAGTCAACACACCCCAAGCCAAAAAGATGTATGTGTTCCTTGTGGTGGAAGGTGACCACGGTGCCGCCATTGTAATCGGTCTGATATATTCTTTTGTCCGGCTCTTCAATGTTTGGATGCAGTAAGCCCATAATGTCAGTCGTGTCCGTGATTTCAGGTATCCTCGCTTCAGCCGTCCTTCTTGCATGACACACAGTACACTCCGTATCATGGCTCCATTCTCGGTGGCAATTCATGCATTGACGGTGGTAGGCACCCTTGAGACTAGGCTGATTCAGGTTTTGAGGATTGGACGGACCTCCGTGGCATTCCCGGCAGGGTGGTATGTGGCCGGCCGGGCTATGATGATGACAGACCACGCATCCTTCCGCCATTCCCGCCATCTCGGCGTGCAGTTTATGAGGGAAGATCACCGGCACATATAGATCGATGAGTTGATCTAAGATGACGACGGAAGGACCCTCCTCCGGGGAGTGAGCAACGACGACCCTGGAGAAGCGGGGACACCGCCTCAAACAGGGTGCCTCCGCAGTGGGGGTGGAGCACGTGTGGCAGTCGCCGCAGGATACGTGTGAACCGCTTGGCAGGACTGGTTTCTCTTTCTCTCCGATGGCACCGGCGGCCATAAGAGCGGCCAAGGCTCCCCACACCAAGAGGCCAGCTATCATTGCTTTCCTGATCACCATACCTCCCTGTTTTGCAGTCATCCCTCTCTGCCTGCGCCTGTATCAATCTGCGAGTAATCGCCTAAAAGAAATCTCGGGCCACCTTCTCCCATTGCTCGGAGGTCAATTCATCTCCCAAATCAGGCTTGATTTCCCCTCCTTCTTGTAGAACGGGGTGACTACTCGGCACCAGGGCGGCCACCAACTGCTCTTTGACCGCCTGATTCCATAGCGCAAGCATCTCACCGGAAAGGAGATTTTTCGATTCTCGAGCCAGGCGGATCGGCATGATTTTCAAGATCCAATTCTCCTCCGGGTCTTCCTGGCTGAGCAGCTTTGGATTCCTCACAATCTTCTTATTCACGTCCACGATTCTGCCGCTGAAAGGAGAAACCTGGAGCAGCTCTCTTTCTCCTCTCTTCACTTTCCAGACTTTGTCCCCCTGGTGGATCCTGTCGCCTTGGCTGGGCAGCTCAATCTCTCCAATTGAGCCGAAAACTGAAGAGGCGAACTTATCCATTCCCACGTTCACTAGGTCGGGTTGAACAACTTCTGCCCAAGTGTGGCTTGGGTGCGCGAAGAATCCCTTAAGAATTTGCAGAGATTCAGTAACCGATTCCCTGACCGGAACGCGACGAGGAGCGTTCAGTACTCTCCAGAAAACAACGAATATCACAATGAACGCGGCCCCCACTAAGTAGGCGTTAGCCGTAGTGCTAGCTATGAATTCCAGTAGATTCTGCATCTGCAATTTCGTTCCGTGTAATGAAGGTCTTGGCGTTGCACGTCGGTCGTGCGTGACGAGGCGTCTTGACCCTGTCTCCGACATTATCCAAAGAATTCTCCTGCAATCTTCTCCCATTGTTCGGGAGTGAGTTCATTTCCCAGGTCCGGCTTTATTTCTCCGCCTTCCTGCAGAACTGGAAACTCGGCCAGGCCGAGGGACGCCACTAATTGCTCCTTGACAGACTGATTCCAGCGACGGAGCATGCTGCCGTGGAGAAGGTTCTTCAACTCCGTCTTAAGTCTTGTCGGTCGGACCTTCAGCACCCAGTCATTTTCAGCGCCATTCTGGGTGACCGCCTGAGGGTTCCGAGCCAGATCCTGGTTCACCTCCTCCACTCTGCCGCTGATGGGAGAGGTTTGATGCAGATGTCGTTCGCCTCTTCTCAGTTTCCATGCCTTCCCACCTTGCTGGATTATGGTTCCAGGCTCCGGAAGAGCCAGCTCTTCCACCGACCCAAAGACCGACTTGGTGAACCCATCAGATCCCACCGCAACCAAGTCGGGTTCGAGAACCTCGACCCACGCGTGCCCCGGATGGACGAACACACCCTCCAGCAATGCAGGTACCTTGGCTTTCGCGACCTTCTCCTGCGGAACTCTGCCGCGTCTCCTCTGCAGCCAAGTTCCAATGCCAATCGCGGCCACTATGAAGACTACCCAGAGTATTATCGACATGCTTCTCACCTCCGTCCTGTCACCAGTATTGACCGATCAGCGAGCTGGTCCGTAAGATGGCCCCCTCCTCTCACGCCATGTGCCAGCTGCGACCGCTATCGCCAAGAAAACCGCGCCTACTACTACTGACATCGCTCTCACCTGACCTTTCAGTATGCCGTTCAGACTTTGGCCGCTGCGTTTCTAATGCAAAGAAGATGCCAATAAGTCACTCCACCCAGACATGAGCCGTTAAGCCTAAGTTTGCCTTTGGGTTGTCCGGGAGATTTATATGTCAGACGGCCAGGCCACTTGGAGATTCGTCACGGCCAGTGTTGAAGATTTCAGCATCCATACGTCGAGTGAGATGCTTCCATTGGGCAACTGTCTCTCGACCAAAAGCTAAGGCGACTGATGAGAACTTCGACATCGAATGTAGCAATTCTCTGCAATATTCGAGAGTTCAGCCGATGTTGACAGTGATTTGATGCAATTGCTCGCGCGTGATCGCTGGATTTGGAGACACCGCTGTTTAATTCGGAGCACGATCTAGAAGATTCTCAAGTCTCCGTTCCCGGCAATGCGGGCCTGGAGAAGAGCAAAGCAGACGAGACCTGCAAGAAGAGAGGAGAGCAACAAAAGTGAGAGTTCTGTTGCGGTTTCTCCATTCGTGGGTCACCAGTTGGCGTTTTTCGCAGGAGGTCCTTGCGGACAAATCAGTTCTGGATCAGTAGCCGGATTTCCATAGGCCGCTTGCGAAGCGAGCTTGCGGGGGAAAACCGCTTGATGCCGACAATCTTCTGGCAAGGCAGACCAGGGAAGCAGAGAGAGAACCTCAAGATCGCCATGGGCACCCGTTCGCGAATAGTCAGCCGAGTGGTAGGATGGAGCTGTAGCGCCGGGCATGGACCCGAGCGGCAAGTCCGGTGATTAGAAGAAAAGCGACGCCACCTCCGGCAGCGTCGCCTTCTCACAATTCGTGCTACTCAATAGCGCAGTGGTTACTTACCCTCGGCTTCCGTCTTTTTCAATTCCTCCATAGTAGGTTTGTGGTGCTCCACCAGTTTTATGGCCTCCTCATACTTGAATCCTTCGAAGGTGGGGCTCTGTTTGTTGTGGCACGCCACACAGAGTTCCTCAGTCGGCTTCACCAGTCCGTCCGCTATTGCCTGTTTCTCGTTGTCTTTCTTATTGTGAGACTTAAGATAGTCGCCTGCAGGACCGTGGCATACTTCGCAGGTAACACCTTCCTCCATGCTGTATTTTTCACCCTTAAGCTTAGCAGACGCCTGGTATCCAGCGACATGGCACACCAAACATTTCTCGCTCTTCTGGGGATCTTCGATCTTCAGATTCTTGGCTACAGTCTGTGCTTTTTCGCCTGCCAGAGCCGTGTACGCGGCGGCATGCTTGGTGGCCGCCCACTTGTCGTAGATTTTCCCCCAGGTCGCCGTGTTATGACACATCTTGCACTTGGTCGCACCGACGTAAGCATGCTCTTTTGCCTTCGTGGTATCGGCCTTCTCAGATGCAGCCTTCGGAGTTGAAGCTTTGGGTTTCTCCTGTGAAACGGCAAATCCCCACCACAGAAGGGAAGCGCCAAAAAACAAGACCAAGATCGCGGTGAGTTTCTTCATTTTCTCTCTTCACCTCCTTCATCGATTGTTGCGAGGTCCGGTTTCATCGCAACCAATGTAACTCGGGTACCGAGGCTTGTCAAGGACAAATTACATGTAAAACCCAGCAGAGTGCCTCTCGCGTCGAAAAAACCTTTCACACAGAATTCTTGATGCCAGCAGAGACCGGGAAGTTCGCTGATTTATTGTGTAAATTCTTTTGTGTAAAATTATGTTTGGTTAGATAACTAGGTAGGGCATATCCATTTAGTGAGATTAGAAAGGAGGATGTGCCCTATGCGAGAAATAGACTTCTCGGAG
>JABAOF010005211.1_pt2 | contig 100247 bp, 109 predicted proteins | sample 7062171 | NCBI WGS metagenome assembly JABAOF01 (sample SAMN14538628, study PRJNA623070) | marine sediment metagenome | biome: marine biome [ENVO:00000428]; feature: marine pelagic biome [ENVO:01000023]; material: deep marine sediment [ENVO:00002113] | place: India: Gulf of Khambhat ...
CCATTCTCTGGATTTTGGTCCAAGGACGCTGTTTTACTCGCTACATGGTCAACTGGTAACACTATCCTGTTCAGTTTAGGAGTGATAACAGCAGGCCTGACAATTCTCTATAGCTTTAGGATGATTGGTATGATATTCCATTCACCCAAGAGCGCCCATTTAAAGCACTTAGAGGATGAAGGCCACCATCTTCATACTCCAAATAAACTTTTCTGGGTACCATATGGAATTCTTGCCCTAGTTAGCCTTATCCTTGGTTTCGCAGGACCACTTCTTGAGAGTAATCTTCACACTTTCTTTGAACCACTATTTCATGGAATAACCAGTCATGGAGGAGAAATAAACCAGAGTCTTGCATTAGCTTCAACCTGGACAGCCTCCGCGGTTGCATTATCCATTGGTGGTTTGCTGGGATACTTACTTTACATCCGCCCCTCGTTTGATATTCATCGAGCAGTCAAGCAGAATAGAGTATTACGTGCATTCAACAAATTCCTTGTTAATCGATGGTACATGAATCCTTTGTTCTACAAAATCTTCGTGTACGGAACAATCCGAGCTAGTAAGGGCGCTTATAGACGAATTGAGGTTGGAGGAATTGACCAACTCAATGTCAAAGTTGCACCAGCCATCATCCGAGGATCTATGACATTAAACCGTACCGTTGAACAACGAGGATTTGACTCTACGAATACCGGGTTTGCAAAACTTGGAGTTAAGACATCACGCTTAGCAGATTGGATTGACGTTAATGCTATCGATGCAATTGCTAACAAAATCAAAGGAACTGGAGGTTGGCTCTCCCAAAAAATTCGACGCCTCCAAACAGGCATTACTCACCAATACGTGTTCGCTCTTGTCGCAGGTCTTGTTGTTGTTATTCTACTATTTGAACCATTGCTTCTGTTAAATCCAATAGTATTACTTGTGATAATTGTGGTTCTCGTTATCACAGCAATTCTATCACTGAGGTGAATCAAATGCTTTTATTGATCATAATCTTTCTGCCACTAATAGCCGCTCCATTGATTTACCTTTTGGGGCGCCCTAGTCCACGAGCAGCTCGATGGACTACTTTACTAATCAACATTACTGTCTTTTTTGCATCATTCCTAATTTATCTTGGACTGTTTTCACTCGATCCCAGCACCTTTCAGTTCCTAGTAAATTATACATGGATTGATTTCTTCGGCATTCAGATTCCTTTTGAGGTTGGTGTTGATGGAATCAGTGCACCTCTTCTTCTATTATCAACCAGCCTTAACATGTTAGCCACTGCAGGTTCCTTTACGCTAGTTAAAACTAATGAACGGCAATACTACTCACTCCTTTTAATATTTGGAGGAGCTGTGGTCGGCGTATTCACAGCACTTAACCTAATTGTATTCTTTGTGTTCTGGGAATTAGCGATTATTCCAATGTTCTTTTTTATTGGCATTTGGGGAGGCTCTAAAAGAAAGTATGCAGCAATCAAGTTCTTGCTTTTTACTACACTAGGTAGTCTATTGATGCTCATTGGATTCATTGTGGTGTTTCTCTGGTCAGGTGGTAGTACATTTGATATACCAATACTTCTTGCTAACCGCCTGCCACAAGAATTACAACTTATTCCAGCTATCTTATGCTTTATTGGCTTTGCAATTAAGCTTCCCGTGATTCCCTTTCACACTTGGTTACCAGACGCTCATGTCGAAGCTCCATCTCCTATCAGCGTCTTACTAGCGGGTGTAATGTTGAAAATGGGAGGGTATGGAATTATTCGAATAGTAATTGGACTATTTCGTGAATTCGCTATTGTATATGGTCCATTTCTTATTATCCTTAGTTTAGGATCCGTTTTATTTGCAGCGTTCACAGCCATGTTTCAAGATGACCTCAAACGAATGGTTGCTTTGACTTCAATTAATCACATGGGTTTCGTTGCAGCTGGTGCATTTACAGTAACATCTCTCGGTATCGCAGGAGCCGTATTACAGATGTTTTGTCACGGATTCGCAATTGGTCTTTTGTTTTTATTGACAGGCGTTATCCAAAAAGGAGCAGGGACACGAAAAATTAGCCAGCTAAAGGCTTTAGGAATAGGAATGCCCCTGACAAGCCTTTTATTGATATTAGGGTCCTTGGCTTCAATGGGGATACCGGGTTTTGGCAATTTTGTAGCTGAATTTAGTGTCATACAAGCAGTAATTGGTGTTCAATGGATATTTGGTATACTTGTTTTAGGCCCAGGAATTACTTCTGCCTATTTCTTATGGACTTTACAACGGATATTTCGACGAGCAGAACCAACGTTAACAGAAATGAAATCAGCATCAGCCTGGGAAATTGGTACATTGGCATTATTTGTTGTGCCTATTCTAATTTTAGGAATCTTTCCGTTTTTAATAATGACCCTAGTTTATCCAGCAACAGCAGTATTGCTCAGTTCAATAGGAGGAACCTAAATGGCATTCGAATTGTATATAATTCTTGGAATACTGGGAATCGCTGGTATCCTTATTCCACTCCTTGATCAAGTAATCTATTCTCGTTTGGGCAAGCACATTGCAGGGTACATGGCAGTACTTGCCCAATTAGTCTCAGCTTTACTTCTTGGTTGGATTGTAATAGCAAAAATTCCCCTTACGACTCCATTCGAAAATTTGATTTCTCCTGATGAGTTTGGAATCTTTTTTGGAATAGTATTTCTTTTAGTAGGGATTCTCATAACCATAGCATCTATTAACTTCATGCGTGACGACCCGAATCAGGGTTCGTATTATGCCTTGATTATCCTTGCCGTCCTTGGATCATTATTAGTAGCTTTTTCAATTGATCTAGTTATGCTCGATGTTGCTTGGGATCTAATGTTCGTAACTACGTTGGTTCTTACTGGTATTCGGAAAGGAGATTGGCTCTCTAGTGAAGCCGCATTCAAATATTACATTCTAGGAGCTTTATCAACAGCCTTTGTATTTCTTGCCATCGCATTTTTCATAGGAATAGCGGGCACCACCTCCCTAATTGGAATAGCCGCTGCACTTCCTAGCATTTCCGTTGAGCTCCAACCACTATTAGTACTGGCGATTATTTTCACGATCATAGGCTTTGGTATTAAGATGGCAATCGTACCCTTCCAATTTTGGATCCCTGACGCCTATGAAGGGGCACCAACGCCCATTGGCGGTTTTTTAGCAGCAGGAACTAAAAAAGCAGGATTTGCAGCTAGCCTCCGAGTTCTCACAATCGCTCTTATCACGGCACCAGTTATCATATTAGCGCGTTGGAGCTTTGCTATAGCATTTCTAGCGGCGATTACTATGACAGTGGGCAATTTTGCTGCCTTGACTCAGAAAAGTTTTCCTCGCATGCTGGCTTATTCCTCAATTGCACAAGCGGGGTATATGTTAATCGGAATTGCATTTCCAAACACCGTTTATGGTATACCTGGTCTCCTTTTCCATACACTGAATCATGCCATTATGACCGCAGCAGCTTTCATTGCGGCGGCAGGCGTTTCTTTAACCCTGAAATATACTTCAGTTAGTGGATATGACGGATTAGCCAAAATCATGCCAAAAACTGCTTTTATACTAACTCTGACGCTTTTTGCCCTTGCAGGTATCCCACCGTTTAATGGATTTTGGAGTAAGGCGGTATTATTCATGGCCACCGTTGAAGCCAACGCTCTTTGGCTTGGTATAGTTATGGTTCTAAATAGCGTCTTCTCATTGGGCTACTATTCATGGATAATCAAACGAATGTATTTAGATGAAACTACTATTTCAACTAAAATTACAGAACCTCGTGGAATTTTAATTGCATTAATTATTGCAGGAATCCTTATCCTATTAATTGGAATCTATCCATCACCCTTCTTCACATGGATATATGGTTTCACAGGTTATGTTCCTTAGAATTTCAAGAGCCTATTTTGTATTGGAGCCGATACGATTGTCAAGCGGTTAGGAGTTCAATGCCGCACTGGCTATCGCCCCGTGCCATACACCCCTTTCGACCAATAGTCTGCACATTCACGTTGCAGGTCAACGAAAGAAGTTTCGGGTAGTACATCAAGTGAAAATTACACAACAGACCTTCATATTTTCTACTTACTTCGCTGTACAGACAATTCTTTGTTGTGATGATTATCCTTTTTTTCTGTATTGCCACATGTGCATTATATCCAATTATATTCAGTTCTTGTCGCAGCCTTTGGCGGAAAGATTCAAGGCTCATAGGAAACCGAGAAGTTTGACTCCAGTTTTCGGCAGTAGCAATCGCAGAATTTACTCCCATTGTTTGAAATATGCGTTCTGTGGCCTCTGTGCCAATTTCGTCCAGTAATGTCATTATAATGCGATCAGATAGTTGCCAATACCTACGGGGAGGAATGGAAAATAGAAGTGCTTTTTTTAGAACATAATTTGATGATGGACGTCCCCGTCCTCTTTTACCTGGCTTTTCTAAGGAGCTGTGAGCTATTATAACATCTTGAGCAAGAAGATCAGAAATAACATACCGTACTGCTGCATCGCTCAGATTCGTTCCATCAGCAATTTCTCTAGTCGTTGAATTAGGGTTGGCAGCAATGAACTTTATAACAAGCGTGGCTGCAGTTAAACGATGATGAGTAAGCTGAGCGAAGGACTCACTACTAAGAATTTTTTTTTCAATCAAAAATCAATCATCTTCTTGTGTGGAGGTCATTATTTAATATATATGATTTGTTCTTTAATTAATTTTCGATAATAATTTCAAGTAAATTTTAAATGTTATGAATTGAGAGCTTTATCACCCCGCAGGTGTAGGGTGATGTTTAAGGCGTTCATTTTGCTCAAAGCGGTTCCTGAAAAAACATCGGAGATATTTGAGAAACTTAAAGAAATGAAACAAGTAGCAGAAGCGGATATTGTCTACGGCGAATACGATTTTATTCTGAAAACCCAAGTGAAATTACCTGAACACCTAGACGACTTTGTGTTCAATGAACTCCGGCAGATAGACGGGGTTAAATCCACCACCACTTGCATCTGTGCTGGAAGTATACCTAGGTGATAGAATGAGTGAGGTAGCTGCATACCGAGAATATAGATTAAACCACATATCAACTAAGCAATCAATTGGTATTGTCAATAAGGTTTCAAAACTAATGAGAGATATCATAAGCCCAAATGCATGTGAGATTCAAGCAATGGTAAAAGAGGAAGATCCATCCCAGATCGTTATTTCAATGAAATGTGTTGATGGAAATGCCGTTCATTACGCTGATGTTCGTTCTATGTTTAAAATAATGCAATTGTGCGAAAAAGATCACATATCTCACGAGATAGGCGAACTTGAAGTAATTCTTGACTAAATCCTCTTTTCTTTCGCAATCTTGGCTTCAATTTATGCTTAGAAACTATGTATATATGGATAAACTCAGAAAATTGCGATGGCTCATATATTGAGGCGATGCGAAAATTTCAGTTCGTGATAAGAGCTTTAGCTTATACGACAAAATTAATTGGAATATTCAATTGAAGCATTTTTGGGGATATTGAAACAATCGTGATGACCCTTGTTCCTACCGAGGTATTTTGGTTTTATGATTCGTTTGAGAAATATTTTAAAAACGGAACCAGCAACAACCCAAGAAGAAATACACTGTTAATGAATGGAATATAGAACATGGTCCAAAGAGCAAATCCAGACCAAAAAGCTAAAGTAAACAAGAGACTTGTCGCGACAAAGAGCGGTATCTGTTGAGTATTGCTGTATCGAAATTTCATGCATAGAATCAACACTGAGGACATAACAAGTCCTGTAAGAAACCATCCAATAAAATTAGAAAAGGGAACACCATAATAGATTCCAGGAGTGAACCAAATCCAAATACCCAGATTAACAAGTATGGGATCGATAGTTAGATCAATAATTACTAAGAGGAGTGCACTAAGGAGTACAATCTTCCATGGTTTTTGAACATATTTAGTAGCAAATGTAAATGTCCCTAATAAGAGTGGAATGAAAGCAAATGGAACAACCCATGGAACTAGCCCAAATAGTTTGATTCCCAATGAATCGGAGTAGAAGAAAGAACCATATGGGATTCCTGTTAAAACTCCAAAGCTCTCAATGATAAGGATTAGAAAAGCGAGGATAAAGACAACAATAATGGTGTTTTGGGAACCGGCCCATCTGTAAAAGAAGTACAAAGAAGGTAAGATTGTGGTAATAATGAATAAATTGAACAGATTAATTGGAATTAATGGATGGAGAACGAAGAAAATATAACTCAAGACATATGGACCTAGAATTACTAGAAGAAAAATGAGCAACCGATGTGTACCACTGTTGGCGCGGGATTCCCGAAGGTTTGCCGTCATTAGGTAATCACAATCTTTGGTATAGTTATTGTAATGAAGAGGATTAAACCAAAAACGGCGTTCCAGAATGGAAAAAGCCAATATATTCTGTTGATATTTTCTGCCTGACGAACTAACAGGTAGAGGGGCAAGACGGGATAGATGAACATGAGAAGATTCCATGGAGCGTTCCAAGGAATAAGAATTACAAGGATGATTGCAAAGATAAACCAGAAAGTAAGGCAAAGAATTAGAGAAGGGATGGCTCCAATAAAGACGGCGGTTGTTGTTATATTAGCCTGTCTATCTGCATCAATGTCTGGAATAGCCGAAAAGAGATGCATTGCGGAAGTCCACATGAATGCCGCAAAGAGGGGTAATATTGGTGGAATGATGAAGCGCAGTTGATAGAAAGCAAGAATTGCTGGGATTACATAGAGAAAATTAGACATAAAATCGAAGAATGGGCGAGCCTTAAACCTGATAGGTTTCGAACTATATAGAAACGACAATAATAGGAAGATACCAAAGAGTGCGATGGCAATAATATCGGGTTGAAATATCATTAAGATTAAGCCAAATACAAAAGAGATGACTATGAGGGCAAGCAAATTCCGTTTATCTTTGGCAGTCACACGATACTCTTTATCGTCTTTTTTTGGATTGAAGATATCGGTATCTTCATCATAGTAATCGTTCACACCATATAGGAAAACATTAGCGGGGAACATGAAGAAAAAGAGTTGAAGCACAAAAAAGGGACTAAGGAATTGCGTGAGTGTAGTGATTCCAATTGCATACCCGATTAGGTATGTACCTCCTAAATAGAGCCAAAATCGTGGTCGAGAAATTCTAACCGCGAGCCTAGCAATGCCGATCAAATTTATCATCTTCATTTATCATAGTGTCTATTGATTTGGTCAGTCACAATCTTCGAAGAGACAAGAGCCATTGGAACACCGATCCCTGGATGTGTGTATTGACCAGTGTAATAGAGATTGCGTACCTTCTTACTTCGGTGTCGTGGACGAAAGAATGCGGATTGACGGAAGGTGTGAGTAAGACCCACAGCGGTTCCCTTAAATGCGTGATAGTCCTGAGTGAAATCATTTAGTGAAAAGATTCGCTTCACACTTATGAAATCACGGAAAGACTCTCCAATAAGTTTCTCCATATGACTAATAATTTTTTCAAGATAAGTATCTCGAATCGTAGGCGAATCCTCAATCCCAGGTGATATGGGAACCGTTATGAAGATATTCTCCTTCCCTTTTGGAGCTACTAAAGAATCGAATCTTGAAGGGCAACACACATAATAAGCAGGTTTATCAGGCCATGCCGGATTCTCAAAAATCTGATCGAAATGCTGGACCCAATCATATTCTAAAAAGACATTATGGTGAGTTAGCTGATCTAACTTAAGATCGACCCCTAAGTAAACTACAAAAGCGGATGGAGCGATAATCTTTTTCTTCCAATATTTTTCTGAATACGTTTGATATTCCTTATCAAGCAACTCTAGCTCACTGTAAGGATAATCAGCATTGACAACAATCAGATCTGCATCGATTGTTCCTTGTGTCGTTTGAACCTGATAGGCCATTCGATTCTTAATTTCTATGCGAGAGGCTTCAATTCCAAATCGAATTTCAGCCCCCTGTTGTTTTGCTAATTTCATCAAACTTTCAGGAATCTTTCCTATTCCACCTCGGGGGTACCAAACGCCCAGATTATAATCGATATGCGAAATGATCGAATACATTGCGGGGGTGTTCTTTGGATTGCCACCCAAAAACACAATGGGGTACTCGAGGATTTTTCGCGCACGATCACTCTTGAAAAATCTTTGCACATATTCATCGATGTTGCTCAAAATATGTAATTTTCGTCCTGCTTTCATCAAGGAGGGACTAAACATCGACCAGAAACTATCTAAATCTTTATACATGATGCCCTCCATCATGAAGTCATAGGTTTCTTTTGCTTTCAACAAATACTGTGCTAACTTTTTGGCTCCACCTTTTTCGAAACCCTCAAAGGTGTGCAAATTGGGCTCAAGATCTGCTGTGATCTCGACAATATCATTGGCTCCAAAAAAAATCCGATAATTAGGATCAAGACGGATCAATTCATAATAATCTGAAACAGACTTTCCAAATTCGTTAAAGAAGTTCTCAAAGATTTCGGGCATCAAATACCAAGAGGGCCCCATATCGAATACAAAACCTTCTGTTTCCCAAACCCGAGCACGACCTCCCGGCTCCAAATTTTGTTCAATCACTTCAACCTCGTAGCCTTCTTTGGCAAGCAGTGCAGCGGCAGATAAACCACCCACACCCGCACCAATAATCACTACATTCTGTGGTTTCATAGGGAATTTCCCTCTACTTAGGGTGATGTCTCTACTTACAATATTTAATGATTATCTGTTAATTCAAATGCTTCTTGTATTTTAAACAACAAAACAAATTTATTAAATAATTATTTTAGGAAAAGAGAACTTTTTAAAAGGAAAACCCTTCACCTAAAGAGAAGTGATATTCGTTAAATATGTAACTAGGGCGTTATTATGATGATTAGGGGAGAAAGCTATCATCTAGATGTTATTCCATCGCAAATCCGAATCAATGATAAGCGTACACAAAGTGACCTCAACCGCGCCTATGATTACTGCATGAAATTATTCAATAAGTATGCAAAATCCTTCTCATTCGCTGCGCGATATCTCGAACCTCAACAGCGCCGAAGTATTGCTGCACTCTATGGATTTTGCCGACTCGCGGACGACTTTGTAGACGAAATAAATCTCACACCCAAACAAATTGACGAAGAACTTAATGTTTTGGCTAAGATTATTACTCGACTTAGTAATGGTGAAACCTTTGATCACCCGGTATATCATGCCTTTGGTGACACTTTGATGAAATACGATATCCCTGTTAGATATCTCTATGAATTACTTGAAGGCGTCCGCATGGACATCTACCGACAAGAAATACACACACAAGAAGAGCTTGAGCTCTATTGTTTCCGAGTAGCCTCAACAGTTGGACTATCAATGTGCCACATCTGGCGAGCGATACACCCAGAGACCCTCCAAAGAGCCGCAGAACTGGGAATAGCTATGCAGCAAACTAATATTCTACGAGATATTGCGGAAGACTATAACAAGGGACGAATTTACATACCAGCTGAGACACGAAAAAAATTCCGGATTCGCCTAGAAGATTTTGAAACCCGAAAAATAACTTCAAACTTCAAATACTTGTTAAAACACGAAATAGCGAATGCTCGAGCAAAGTATGCTTTAGCAGAAATCGGTTTACGAGATCTTCCACCTGCCGCATCGTTCACTGTTAAGGTTGCTGCCCGTATCTATGCAAATATTCTGAATGAAATTGAGAAGATAGATTACCAAATTTTCAAAAAACGAGTTTATGTGCCAAAATGGAAAAAGTTCTGGATTTCTTTCCAATGTCGTCGCGAATATCTTCATGATATGAAGGAATTTGTTCTTCACCCATAATTTTTCACAGCTATGAGAATACTAATCACTTAAGGTGAAAAGAGAATGAACGATTCAAATTCACCAGAAGTAATTATTATAGGCGGAGGTTTTGGGGGCCTTTCAGCAGCCGTGAGAATTCAAGCTGCAGGATACCAAGTCACTCTCTTAGAGAAACGTCACCAGCTTGGAGGTCGAGCAGGAGTAATTGAACGAAAGGGATTCCGGTTTGATACCGGACCCACAATCATTACCCCGCCCTTTGTGGTTGAAGACATTTTCCGTGATGCAGGACGAGATCCAGCGGATTATATAGAACTGGTTTCAATCCACCCACACTACCGCCTCCACTATGCGGATGGCACCCATTTTGATATCGGTACCTTCGAGGAAGTCGCAGAGCAAATCAAACAGCTAAATCCGCCTGATTTGGAAGGATACCGAAAATGGCTCAAAATTCTTGAACCTATTTATAAACTGGGATTTGAAAAATTTGCTATGACACCCTTTGAAAGCCTATGGAGCATGGTGAAGATTATTCCCCCTGCTATTCGCCTTAAATCTTACAAGAGCGTATATGGACTTGTTGCCAGTTACATGAAGAATGAGAAGCTTCGTATGGCATTCTCATTTGTGCCACTCTTTATTGGCGGAAATCCGTTCACTACTACTAGCGTCTACTCACTAATAGTCTATCTTGAAAACAAGTATGGCATGCTTTGGGTCCGGGGAGGAACCCATCGATTTGTCGAAGCATTAGAAAAATTATTCGTAGAACTTGGAGGAACTATCAAAATAAATTCTGAAGTAACAAAAATTAAAATTGATGAAAAAAAACGAATGGTAACCGGAGTCATCACCGCAAACGGGGATCACTATCCAGCGGATATTGTAGTGAGTAATGCCGATGTTGCAATGACTTACATGAAACTAATCGATAGACAATTTCGTCGAAAAAATAACGATAAGCGATTCAAAAAAGCCAAGTATAGTATGAGCCTTTTCATGGTATATTTCGGGACGAAAAAGAAATACCCCGAAATACCTCATCACAACGTCATTTTTGGCCCTCGCTATAAGGAACTAATCAAAGATATTTTTGACCGTCATATTCTCCCTGATGACTTTTCCATTTATTTGCATGTTCCAAGTAGGACTGATCCAGAATTAGCACCGCCCGGTTGTGAAACTTTCTATGCTTGCGTTCCTGTGACCCACCAAGATTCGGGAATCAATTGGGAAGAAATGAAAGAACCCTTTCGAGACCGAGTTTTACAATATCTCAATGACCATTACCTTCCCGATCTTTTAAACAACCTTGAAGTATGTGAAATCTTTACTCCACAGGATTTTGAACACGAGCTTAATGCTTACAAAGGCAACGCATTTCAATTACAACCGCTCATGACCCAATCAGGGTGGTTCCGTCCACATAATCGATCTCGTGATATCAAGGGATTATATATTGTAGGTGCCGGAACCCATCCAGGTGCCGGAGTACCGAGCGTTTTACTCAGTGGAAAAATAACATCAGAACTTATTTTTCAGGATAATAAGAAACCAGCTCAAGAATAGTCTTACGCCATCTATTCTGGCGATCCAAGAGCAATCGTTTCGACAATATTCACCAACTTAACAATATTCAAAGGCTTCTCAGGACTAAGAGCTTGCCAACCCTCTGATGTCTTCAATCCATGTGCGGCAAGAAAGTTAGGTGATAATTGCCGAGAACCGACTTTTGCCATATGGATAATCGCTTTTTCCCTCTCACCAGGTTCATTCACTATTTCAAGTTCCCCTCGGAAGACTACAAAACAATATTGATGTAAATCAGGTTTGTAGGTTTCAATTTCAACCGCAACGCGATTGTCGTGTTCAATCAGTTTCATTTTCTTTCCATAACGCGTGAAATGAAAGTAGAGAGTTCCATCAATATACGCATATTGAAAAGGAGACATATAGGGATATTCATCTCCCCGAAAAGCAATTCGACATATCACCTGATTATGTAATAGCGCCTCAATCAATTTCCTTTCCATTTGAGGTAATTTCACTATAGAAATCTTATTCACCCCATACATACTTTAGGATGCCTTCTCAAATATATTCGATAGGGATTCATCAACAAGGGTAAGAAATTGAGTAAATTATATAAAAAAACTCTTTTCATCTTTCGTCGTGATCTTCGACTAGTTGATAACACTGGATTAATTCGCGCTTTAGAAGATTCTAACCAAGTCCTGCCAAGCTTTTTCCTTGATCCCAGACTTCTGAAGCAATCTAGCCCACATCTGAATGCCATCCAATTCATGGCTGAAGCACTACAAGACCTAGATTTACGACTTCAACACCAAAACAGCCAACTGTTATTCTCTTCAGGTATACCTGAAAAAATGATTTTCAAACTATTGAAAACCTATGAAATTGATGCAGTGTTTATTAACCGTGATTATTCACCCTTCAGTCGTCAAAGAGATGCGCAAATTAGAAATGTATGTAAGAAGGCAAAGGTGGCATTTCACCAATTCGCGGATTCTCTGCTTAATGAACCAGAAATGATCCTTAAGGCCAATAATGAACCCTATAAAGTATTTACTCCCTATTTCAGAAAAGCCTTAGAACTCCCCATAAGTCTTCCAAAAGAAAATTCCTTCAAAAATTATGTAAAAATCAGACCAGGAAGCCAAAAGAAGGTAACAGTCCCATTCAAGCATATAAAAACCAAAAACAACAAATCACTTCTCGTTCAAGGTTCAAGAACTGCAGCTCTTGCTATTCTCTCAAATTTACAAGACTTTAGGCAATATAAAATAACCAGAGATTTTCCTAATCAACATGGCACCACCCGCCTTTCAGCGTATATTAAATTTGGAAGTTGCTCTGTGCGCGAAGTATATAATGCCATCAAAAAGCAGCTTGGAATAAATCATCCACTTATTCGCCAACTCTATTGGCGAGATTTCTACACGCATATCGCGTTCCATTATCCGCATGTGTTTGAGGGAGCCTTTAAACCCCGATATAATAAGATTCAATGGAACAATGATAAGATGCTATTTGAAACATGGCGCAAAGGAATGACAGGATTCCCCATTGTAGATGCGGGTATTCGTGAACTCAATGAAACGGGTTGGATGCATAATCGTGTCCGGATGATTGTAGCATCATTCTTAACCAAAGATCTACATATCAATTGGCAGTGGGGAGAACGGTATTTTGCCAGCAAACTTGTCGATTATGATCCCGCAGTCAACAATGGAAACTGGCAATGGGCTGCATCAACAGGAGTTGACGCACAACCATATTTTCGAATCTTTAATCCATGGCTACAACAAATAAAGTATGATGCAGATTGTGAATATATCAAAAAATGGATTCCTGATTTGTCCAAACTTGAACCCAAAATCATTCACACATGGCATAAACCAACTAAATGGGATTCAAAAATTAAGTATCCAAAACCGGTAGTTGATCATAAAGTCGAAAGTCAATATTCTAAGGAACTATATGCAGCAACATTTTCAGCCAAATGATATTGAGTAACTGCCAATTGATCCCCAATTTTCAGTTTTATCGTTCTCAGATTTTTTTGCACAAAAATGAATTATAACTTGTGCCTTATCAAACATGCCGTTTTTTTCAAAAAATTCACGATCTCCATATCGGATGCTCTCTAATACGAGAGGTAACTCCCGACGAAAGATGCCTTCGCGGAATCGTCGTGAACCCAAACCTCGACTAACTTGACAGTAAACATTCAAAATACATTCATCCGCTTTTTGGACCAATTCAGCAAAAATCTCATCTCGCATTAAACGTGAAAACAAACCCCTAACCTGCTTTTTATCATATTCTGGTCCCACTGTAAGGAAAAGTTCCCCCGTTCGATCTGAATGAGTAAGAGTATATCTTCGTGGAATTAGAACATCAAGTGATTGGGGGAAAGGGAGGAAACGAACCTTGAGTTTATTTGGATTCAGTCTCGTCATTATCGTTTCGCTGAATTGTAAATGGTTGTTATAGTTTTAATTCGGTAATTTTGGTGATTACTTCGTCGACATGACCGGGAACTCGGACCTGTGGCCATATATGTCTAATTATACCGTTGCGATCAATAAGGAAGGTTGTTCGTTTTGCTGAACCAGTTTCAGGTTTCAATACATCATAGAGTTTGACAACGGTTAGCTCCTTATCTGCAATAAGTGGAAACTGCAGAGCGTTTTTTTCCTTAAACCCGGCTTGGCGTTTCACGCTATCAGTGCTTACCCCAACGACTTTCACCCCCATACCCGTCAACCGAACCATATTATCTCTAAATGAGCATGCTTCCTTTGTACAACTGGGAGTACCAGCTCGGGGGTAAAAATAGAGCACTACGACGTTTCCTCTTAGTTGGCTCAGGGTAAGTTCAGAACCTTCATCTGTGGGTTGAGTAAAATCCGGAGCAGCTTCTCCAATTTTTGGCATTGTCACATCTATCACCTCGAAGGATACTAATAGGAATTCACTATAAGAATTTTAGATAAAGGGTAAAGTAATGAGGGGAATTTCCCCCTCATTACAAGTCAATTCTACAGTTCTTATTTGGGCAAAATAACCTTGTCAATGACATGGATCACGCCGTTCTCAGCTTCTATGTCAGCTTTGATTACGTGAGCTTCATCGATTTTAACACCATCTGAGGCGTCAATTTGGATACTTTGACCTTGGACCGTTTTGATTTCGTCTTTACTAATGACGTCTGCGGCTTTGTATTTTCCTGCTACAACATGGTAGAGGAGTATAGCCTTCAGCTTTTCTGTATCTTTTAGAAGAGCTTCAACTGTGCCTTCAGGAAGAGCAGCAAAAGCATCGTCAGTAGGGGCAAATACCGTAAAAGGTCCATCATTAGATAAGGTTTCGGCTAAACCAGCCGCGGTTGCAGCCGTTAACAGAGTGTCAAACTGGCCTGCATCTTTTGCAATTTTTACTATATTTTCCATGTTTCATCCATCCTTTTATTATGAACTCGAGGATGGTTGTGTTCAACCATTCTCGGAATTAACGATGTTAAGATTGAAAGTGGTATATAAATATTGTTCTTGATTAAAAGATTATTTAAATAAAAATTATTTGTCTCCTATAACTATAACCCTGCACTTAACCAGTGAAATCACTCTAAATAGGAATCTAGTGATTCCGAAAGGAAAAGCCATTATCGACGGTGAGGCGATTTTATCCAATGAATTATGCCTTCCGTACGCGGAAGAGGACAATTAACCCAAAGATGATTTTTGTGATCACATCTAAAGCCGCATAGAATATCGCAGCAATGAATGTTGTAATTAGACCGAATCCAGTTGGGGCAAGAATGAATACCAACGGAAAGAGTGACCAGAAAATTATAATGAACCACATAAGTTGTGAATTTATTCCTTCTCTAGGTATACCCCTGAATAACGTGATTAAAAGAGCAATGTAGGCAATAGAACTGAACCCAAAGAACCACCACCGCTCGATACCTGTAATAAATGCAGCTAGGAATCCACAAAACATCACAAGCATCGTCAAAAGAGGAATTTTCGCGAGATTGATTGGTTGTGTCTGTTTTAAAATAACTGCAACAGAAACTGTTAGTAAACTACAGCTACCCATATAAAAGAGCCAGCGGCTCCAGTAAATCAGTTCTCCAAAAGTTGAGGCGATAACTGCAAACCCGAGCGCCATAAGAACATAAGAAATTGTAGTAACGAAAGCAACAAGGATATCAACCAATGATAGAAATTCGTCAGCTCCAGATTGGAATGAGAACACAGTAAACATAATCGTTGCGATACCAAAGATTGCAGCCATAATCCAAAAAACGAGTAATTCTATTCCAGCCATTTTTACAGCTCCTTTTGATAGGAAGGGTGAGAAGAAAGAGTACTAGCTTATTATAAAATATTTCAACTAGACGAAATAGCTGAGTAAAATCGAAAAGGAATCATTACTAGCCATGAAATTCAGAGATTTTTCTTAGGACTGCATTCTCCTTTTCTTCTGAAAACGTTCCAGTATCTCGCCATAGGATATTGCCATCACAATCGACTAAAAAGAGATAAATCGTCTCCTCAGTGGGAATATCTAATGCCTGGGTAAATTCATCTTTGTTGATATACAGGGTAATCGTTCGAGCTCGCATTTCTTTATCGCGAATTCCGCTCCTCATTCCGCTATCAATCATCCATTGTGAAAGTACGTTAAATTTCCGTAACGTTGGCAATTCATAGAATTGGATTTGTGGATGTTTAGCAACTAGCTTCAGAAGAAAGGGAACCCAAGTTTCAATTGGAGCCACTTGCCACCGCTGAAATGCCACTACAAGAAAATTCAACTTTCCTTCCAATTTATCGGGAATGGTGTGTTGAACACCATTGAGGTCCTTTCCAGATACTTGAGGAAATTTCATTGACAATCACAACCTAGAGTTTACAAAAGGGCTTCAATTATAAAATTTTACAAATTACGGATTTATGATATTAGTTTTAAATTAAGCATAACGTTCCAAGATAGTATAGCCAAATACTGTATTGAAGAGATATTATATATCACGGCATGTGAACCTGTTTCTGTGTCCTTTCAGCTATTCTAAGGCACATATTCTTCCAAATGTGGAGATGCATAGGTAAAGTAAATTTCCAGTAAACGATTCCTAATAACCCCTTGGGAATATATGTGATGATTTGCCTTAGTTCTGATTTCTTTTCCTTTTTCTTGCGAATTATAAATTCGAGAGTGGAGCGAGCAGGTATTTGAGTCTCCGCCTTCAATTTGAGATAATGGGGAGCATCTACTGTACTTATTCTCCAACAATCTAGTGCATCACCTGGACATAGATTATCACCATCAGTGCGACCTCTTCTGGTTCCTACTCCACCGATGAGTTCATCGAAACCACCATATATACGCCATAACCAATTGGCATAATACCACCCGGTTGGACCACCAATTTGAATAACTGGATCCCACAACTCTTCCGGGGTACAATCAACTTCAGCCTTTCGATGATCATAATATACCGTTCCGCCTGCCCAGGACGGGTCGTTAGGTTGAGTCCATTCAGGAACAAAATCTGCTGTATTTGTTTGGAAACGAGATCGTTGAATTTGTTCGTCAATCTCTTGAAGAGCGAGTCGGATTGTGACTCGATTAGTGAGAAGCTTTTGGGGGATGAGTTTCCGAATTCGCTTTTCTCTACAGATGGTTTGGCTTTTTAACCCTTTAATAAGGGGTCTAGCGAGTGATTGCGGAAGCGGTGTTACTTTATCAATCAAAAGTTCAGTTAGTCTTCTTCCCACAAATGGTAAGGGTATTAAAATCCGTTTTCTCAATTTAGCTTCCTGAGCAAACGTGTGTATAAGACCTGGATAGCTGATTACTTCTGGTCCCCCAATATCGAAGGTTTTTCCGATGGTTTCAGGAACTGTTAGACACTTCAAGAGGTAAGTGAGCGCATTGCTTATAGCAATTGGTTGTGTTTTACTCTGAGACCAGCGGGGTGTAATCATAATTGGTAATCGTTCAACGACGTAGCGCATTATCTCAAAAGATGCACTGCCTGCACCAAGCAACATGGCAGCTCTTAAGGTTGTTACAGGAACTGAACCTAATTGAAGAATTCGGGCAACTTCTGCTCTTGACAGAAGATGCTTACTTAATCTGTCCCGGCGATCTAACAAGCCACCTAGGTAGATAATTCGGTCTAATCCAACTTTTGCTGCTACCCCAGCCATATTTGACGCAGCGTCTCGATCGAGTTGAATGTACTGTTTTCCCGAATACATTGAATGAACTAAATAATATGCAGTAGAGCAACCGTGAAGTGCATGTTGAAGAGTTTCTGGTTTCAAGACATCAACTTGAACAGGTTGAACTCGGCTATCTTTCGCCCATGAACAACGTTTGAGTTTTATAGCTGATCGGAATGAAGCCCGAACAGCATATCCATTATCCGCTAATAGTCGAACTAAGCGTTGACCGACATATCCCGTTGCACCTAGTACTAACACGTTTCGGGTTTTCATTTGAAAACCTCTATATCTTGACTATAGCCTAATTATTTCTTTTTACAGATGCCTTTGAAGTTCTAATCTTTCTGAACAGATTGAAAACGCATTCCTTAATTATTTGTTAGGATTTGACAAATCTAGTCATGGGGTGGTTCAACACGTAAAAAGCGTCCAACCAAAGTGACAATATCGACGACGGGAATCTCTAACCCGAGTTTTTGCATTCCCTGTGTTAGATTAAGAACGCAAAAGGGACATGCGGAAACAACCATGGTCGCTCCTGCTTCCATAATTTCACTGACCCGTTCCCAAGCCATGCGTTCTTCTAGGGGCATTATCGCTTTCTCTTCTTCAGAAAGCCCGTGATACTCTTTTGCGAGTTTCTTTGCAGCTTCTCGGACTTGCGAAGGAGTACTCGCTGGTTCGGCATCGTAAATACGTTTCGCAGCAATTTCTAGGGCCAACTCAGGAATCCCTGCTTTAACTCCTCCTCCAGCACCACAACAACGTGAGTTTTCTCTAGTTCGAATCATTTCAACTAGTGTTATGCCAGGTAAGGATTCAAGGATTCGTCGTGGAGCATCATAGATGCCCACATGACGTCCAAGATGACAGGGATCATGATAGGCGACCCGTTCTTCTACCCCTGGAATAGGTTCAATCTCCACATTTTCCAAAGCTTTTGCTAGAAATTGAGTAATGTGTTGAACTTTGAAAGGTAGCCTACCATAATAACGAGGCCAATCGAATACCGAGGTTCGAAAGCAGCCAGCGCAGGAGTAAATTACAAGCTTAGCACCCTTCTCATTTATGACTTCAACATTGTGCTGAACTAAATCTTTGACAACATCGATTTGTCCGGTTCGGATTAGTGGAGAGCCACAGCAGCGTTCATCGGTACCAGGGAGAACGAAATCAATGTTAAGTTTGTTTAGAATTCGAGCCGTGGTAATAGCGAGATGTTGCATCTTATAGGATGATGTACAGCCCACAAAGTAGGCGATATCTGCGTTTTCTGCTACCTTGACATCAGGAGGTAACCAATTCGAACGTGATAGGTGATCCTCTCCATAGGGGTTGTACTTTGTTTTTACGTTGCTAGGCCAAGCTCGTTGTCGTTCAAGAGGTCCGAAACCCTGCCTAATCATATCTGCGCGAATTGTTTCCCATAAATCACAGCTCTTAATCCGTGATTCACAAACTGTTTGACATTGTCCGCACACCGTACACAGATACAGGTCTTCAACAAATTTGTTAATCTTGTTTTGGTCAATAGCACTTCCGCCACGAGCCCGCCCCATCAATCCATAGACCCGTTTTACCATCTCTCGCATATTGCGAATTTTACCTCGGGCTGTAACACCTTCACGTTGTAATTGATCGAAAACAGGACAAAACTTTACACATTCACCGCAATCAACGCAAGCATCAAGTTCCATTGCTTGTTTCCGAGTTAACTGGGGGAAACTAATTTTTTCTTTATTCGTTGTCACTTTCATCAACTCCTGTGATCTCACGGACATATTCTTCTTGCCACTTCTCTTCAATGGCACTTCGAACCATGATGATGGGTGCAGCGATTACATGCTGAAATTTTGAATAAAATAAGACTGCAATCATTGTCCAGATAACAAATGCGTGAACGATACCAAACCATCCTCGAACCCCCAAGACATATTCATATGAAAATGCTAGGTGGCCTGATACGGCAATTGCTAATAACAAAATTAAGGGAAGGTAATTACGAAGATTAGTAACACCGCGCCCTTCTTTGGATCCAAGGCGACTTCCAAACGCCATTATTATACCAATCACAAACAGTACTGTCAACAGATCATGGGTGATGATTCGTAGTTCGAGCGTTGCCCAAGGGAAAAGAATGGTTTCATCAAGTAATATGAAGCGAGGAATCCCATGAAAGAGTAGTAGTCCCATAAAGCCGACAAGGATGAACCCATGTTTCACCCATCGATATGTACTTTGACGCCGAATGGTTCCACCGAATGTCCAATCAGATACTATAGTCTTCACGAATGCAATGAACTTGGTACGAAAAGGAACATCAATGAGCCAACCAGCTGTATGCTCAGCGGGCCCTTGATGGGGTTTGAACCAGCGAACAAGAATTCTGAAAATTCCAATAGCAAAAAGAGCTAGTGCGACCCACCGATAAACAGATAATATTTGATAGAACAGCTCCTGTTGCATATCATTTCGCCTACTTTAATCAAGTGTAATAATTGTAATCAAAAGACTTACTAATTTACAAATCAGAACCCAGTTCAACAATTTCACTAATTTGTAAAAAAAGGGGGAAAAATTGGAGGGGCTGATTCGTTTCAGTCACCCTCCAATTTTGTTTCTTCTGGGAAAATCTATGTCCATAAACCTAGGAAACGGAGGATTGCGTTCTTAGATTCTTCCAATTTCGGACCGAGCCACCTGTCAAAACCTATGTACCTTCCAGCTTGATACATCCCTACAACGAAGAATGCAAGGGCACCAAGGAAGTTTACACCAAAGGTTGAAGGGCTCAGCCATCCTAGTAGGAAGAAGAATGTCCATTGCATGAGGATGCCACCGAATGCGCCCAACCGAGTAAAGAGCCCTAATAGTAAGGACACCCCAACAAGTACCTCACCCCAGGCGATAAGTAAGAGAAAGAAAGATCCGTTCAAGAGTAATATAGACATGAATCCCTGAATCCATGGACTTGGTGCACCGGCAATAGCAGCATTAAACAGACCATAACTCGTCGCATATGCAGGATTAAGGAGTTTATCTATGCCTCCATGAAGGAACTCCCATGCAAAGGCTAATCTTAACGGAAGCATAAAAGCCAGCATTGGGAATTTATCTGGCCAGCCCCAACGTAGAAAGAAGAATATTGGAACGAGGAGTATCGCTAGAATGATTAACGGAGACATGACGAGGTTAAGCCATGGAAAGAGTATGCTAACGTCTGGCTCTACCCACTGAGGTCCAAGAGTTAGTCCGAGGATAACACCGAGTATGGCAGTTACGATCACTGTGAAAATAATGGCAATCCACTGATTTCGATTTAAATCCATTTTTATTTCTCCTTTAAAGGAAAGTGAAAAACGAGGCTTTGGGTTCCCTTTTATATATTGCACTATTGTATTTGTGTAAAATTGAATTAATAGGTAATCAATTATTCAGTTTCTGTTTATAAAATCCTCGATTCTTTTCCCTCAAACTAAAATTGTAGATGGATTTCAAGCTGACAATCATCATCCCCGTGTGACATGCAACTCACGCGTTCAACAGCGTGAACAGGTTTTTCGCACATCAATGAAAATATAGTCGGATAATAGGTATCGTGAAAATGACACATCAGACCTTCGTACTTGTAGCTAACTTCTTGGAAAAGACAATTCTTAGTTCGAATGACAATTCTATTGTCTTTAACTTCAAGGCTTGCATTATAACCAAGTTGGTTTAGTGTTTCTCCAAGTTTTTTTCGAAAAGTATTAATGCTCATAGGAACGCGATGATTTTGCCGCCATTGCCCCGCAGTATTATGTGCAGATTGAGTGCCCATATCTTTGAAGAGTGCAGTAGTGCCATCCTCCCCAAATTTCCAAAGTAAGGTTGAGATTAGGAGATCAGCTAATTGCCAATAACGTCGTGGTGGAGTGGTTATTATTAGGGCTTTTTGCAGACGATATCGTTGAGCAGGGCGTCCACGTGCACGGGGCTTTAAATTGTTAATATCGCTCTCTGTTATTATTCCAAAGGCGAGAAGATCGATTATGACGTATCGGATGGCGGATTCACTGAGATTAGTACCTTTGGAGATATCACTAACAGCGGAATTCGGATTTCTTGAAATGAATTCAATAATCCGAGTTGCAGCTCTTTGACTATGAAAAGGAATCTGAGAGAGCGTCTCATCGTTTAAAATGAATTGATTTGCCACTTTATATTCCTCAGAAGCGATTTTTTTTATTTAGACTATTAAAGGAATCGCCTAATAGTAAGCAAAATAATGTCTTAACCGTATTGGAACGCAGCGCCAAAGGTGCCCCTTGGGTGATCCCATTTAATGACTCTTTTAGGGCAAAGAATTCTACAGGTTCCGCATTCAATACAGTCCTCGTATTGAAAAAGAAGTTTACCTTCTTCAATTTTGAAACATCCAGCAGGACAGCCTGCGATGCAGGGTTTAGTTTTACAGTTTTCGCATTCATCTGTTTCTACGATTATATGGGGTTCTTTATCAATGTTGTAACGGATGAGTCCAAGTTTTTCTTCAAGTCTCATAATCCTCTCACCACTTGTAGGCCATCTCGAATAATAAAGGGTATTGTTACATTGCCAAGAACATGGCGTACCAATAGTTGTATCAGTTTCTGTCGGGGAACACCTCTTGATGTGAAAAGTTCATTAGCGAAGGCGTTAACGAGGTTTGGATAAGTTGTATGGATGCGCGGGTTGTAGAATAGATTGTGGGCCCGTTTGAAAGTTTTCATGTCTTTAAGAACAAAACTGTTGCGAAGCAGCTGTTCATATCGTTTCAAGGTTCTTTTTGTGAAATCACCAGTTTTAGAAGCAACTTTCACAGCTTCCGCAGCCGCTATGCCGGAGGCGATGGCAAAATTCATTCCTTCTAAAGTATACCCAAGGTTAAAGGCTAGCCCAGCCGCGTCACCAGTTACAAGAAAGCCATTAGTGTAGAGTTTGGGTATCCCTGAATAGCCACCCTCTGGAACTAGATGTGCTGAATATTCTTTAAGGATCCCATTTCGAATGAGCCGTTGGATGAACGGATACGCTTTATAATGTTCTATAAGCTCATGGGCAGTATCCTTTGTTACCTCAAATGCTGGGAGAAAAATCACTAGACCCACGGAGAGAGTGTTTTGGTTTGTAAAGAGGAAACCGCCTCCAGGGTGTCCTTTAGTACAACCAATGAAGTGGTACGCAGCGCCTTCATCTTCGATGAGATTAAAGCGCTCTTCAATGGTTTCGCGGGGTAGTTGATAGACTTCTTTAATGCCCAGCCCCATTTGCTTAGGCGTATGATCTTTCCTTAAGCGGGCTTTTTCGGCAAGTTGAGAATTGACTCCATCAGCAGCGATTACAACATTCGCTAGAACTTCATCGGTCCCCGCTTTTACTCCGATTACTTGGTTCTTTTCCCAGAGCAAATCATCAACCCGAATACCAGTTGCCAGGAGTGCACCAGCTTTTTCAGCCTGTTTTGCAAACCATTGATCGAATTTGTAACGATTGACTGAATAACCATCATATGGAACAGGGGTTTGGCTGCCTGATGAAAAATCTAATGTGAAGGCAGAACGACCAGAGAGAAGTGATAATCGGTGGTTGGTGATGCGTCGTTCAATCGGTGCTTGTTCCCAATATTTCGGAATCAAATCATGGAGGACTTTTCCATGGATAATACCACCAGAAACATTTTTTTCACCTGGCGTTTTGGCACGCTCAACTAGCATGACTTGAAAACCTGCTTTAGCTAGTGAATATGCTGCTGCACTTCCCGCAGGACCAGCTCCGACAATAATTGCATTGAGAGATTCCATGTGTTTGACCTCTGATTCTTAGGTGAATACCTTACTTAACAAACAGTTGCATAAAAATGAGCTATGTTCCATTACTTGAAAAATTGCCTTTAGATCATAATTGAATTTTCCTTTACCTAATCAAGAACAGATACAAACGGTTCAATAACTCTATATTACTATTGTTTCAAGGTTGTCATGAGACAAAATTGAATGAACTAAAAGAGGATAGTATTCAATACAGGAATAATGCCGCCAAAATGCGAACGACTCTGGCGGCTATACGAACCCTTGAAGCGATTCGGAGAAGTAAACTTGCCGAATTTCGAACGGGAATGGGAGTCATTGCCATTTCACTTTCGATTCTAACGGTACTTATCTCGACTTCGGCTTTTTGGAATCCATCCTCTGTGCTCTTTTTATTGGACGTAGTGGGTTTTCTGATTACTTTTCTTCTCGTTGTGGGGGTCTTCTTCTTTTATCGGGGATTACGTGGGATGCACAATATAGATCGACAGCGAGACGAGCTTGCTATCGATCATGAAGCCCTAGAAAAAATATACAATGATATCTTGAACGATGATTAGAATCGAAATTAGTGTGCTCATTGTATAATTTTAGCGTTGAAAGCCAGAAATGGTGTATAAAGTTCATCTGCAGTAACGGAGCCATGGTTGCCAAGTAAGCCTGCCCATGGCAGAAGCCCCCATGATTTATTCGTGAAGTTTTCTCGTTCAATACGCAGACTTACTCCATCGCGACCAATTAAAAGAAGGTCGCCAAGGCGCTGGATGATTGCCCGAGTTACTGGTGCTGGAAGTAGTTGACTTTGTTCTAGTTCCTTTGGATCTAAAAGAAGTGCTCGGTTGTCTATTTGTTTTTTGAGCCATTTTTTGAGTTTTCGGCGTTTCGCGGCAGATTTGCAATAGAAGTGGTTCACCCGACCGGAGTGTCCAGGGGGAACCTTGAGAGAACTCCTTACTTCATCAAGTTCTTCTTCAGGAATAATGATAGCACGGTCGCTATGAAGAAGATTTTGTCCATGGTCACTACACACTACAATAGTGGTTTTTTTAGCTTCAGAAGGAGGCATACGCTCAATAAATGCACGAAGATGTTGGAGAAAGGCGTTACAGCCGGCTTTATATTCGTAGGAATATGCACCATATTTGTGAGCCAGTGTGTCAATAAGAGGGAAGTAAAGGGTTATGAACAGGGGGGAAGCAAGATATTGATTCAGTACACGTCGTGCCATTCCGAAAGCATCAATTATTCCATCGTAGGTAGCAATGTTATTTTCTAATACATAGAATCGTCCTAAGCCTGTGCCAGGAATTTCATTTGGGAGCCCTTCGGCTTGTATAATGTCTGGATGAGTTTCTAAAAGAAGTTCAGGGATACCTTTGTCCCAAAGAAGAGCTTTGACATTGATGCCCGCGCGTGGTATCGCGTCTCGATATCGTGTTTTATCCCCAGACATACTAAGCGTATTGATTAGTGCCCCATATTCTGGAAAAAAGATAACGTGACCAAGAATTCCATGGGCTGTAGGAGGAAGCCCAAAGTTGATACTAAGGATCGCTGTTGAGGTTATGGAAGGAAATGTACTACTCAAAGTGATGCCACCGAAGTCATCGAAGAAGGTACCAAATTTAGTGCCTTGAAAATTTTGTACACCAAGACTGTCAACAACGCAGACAATAACACGCTGAGAATTGAGAGCGCTATTAGATTTGAGATGTTTCATGACTAAGGGAATACCAAACAAATCATCACGAGGAATAGAAGCACCCATACAGCGTAACGCTGTTGGTAATACTCGGTAGATGTTTTGCTGATAATCAGGTATAAAAAGATCATCTGCATCAGCCAAAGGTGAAAGATTCAGTGACAATGAAAAACCCCAGCTTTAAGAATTCAGATAATTTGTCACAACTATCTGGATTAATTTAAATTTGTTCTAAACTAACGAAAAACCGTATTTACTGGAAAAATTGGGTTTCTGTCTCTTTCCATTGTGCCGGACGAAAGACTCTTTATTACAACTTGTACAAGTGTCTAGAATAGGAGCTTTCGGTACAGGGGAATACTGACCGTGATTAAAGGATTTGCAGTCTTTCGCATGGACCCCAAAATTGGGCCTCAGCACATCTACCGAAGTGACACGATTGAGGAGGTCAGTCATCAGGAGGTCCTTGCTATTTTTGCTACTCACAATCTATTTCGAGAAGGATTTCGTGGCGTTCATGTGAGCAACCGAACCTGGGCTACCTATGTGTTTCCCCCATGGATAGTTGCCCTTCTCTTAGGACCTGACGAACCCATTGGACCAATCCGATCACCTATGAAAAGAATTCTTCATGCTAGTACCATCGAAGAATCTCCTAAATCAGAGGACTGGAAAACCCTCTATCATGAATTGATCACTGAAATTCAGAGCTCACCTGTTGCTGACTTGTTAACATCGAAAAAGACAACCGATTTTCTTAAGGAAATGATTGAGTTAGATATTCAGTTTTTTGATCCTCACTTTAACTTTGAAATTGGCACAACCTATCCAGCAGCAGATCATCTTACCGGACTTAACAGCTATGATACTAGACTTTTCTTGGAAAAATTAACCCTCGCAGGCATTTTCACTAGTGAGCCTGTGATTGGCGTCACTCATTGTCCTATCTGTCTAGGATTTAAAGTCGTTAGCCGGTTAGCGTGTCCTAAATGTAGTGTCACCGCCTTGGATGTTGTACGGTTTCCAAGGTCAAAGGATTCGGATTCAAAAACATCGAATATCTCTGGAAAACCCATGGAATTTTTTTACTCATGTCTTACTTGCCAACACACAACTAGCGAACCTGTCGTTACTCTACTTTGCACTGAATGTGGGTCACAATTTCAACCTGATGAAGCTGCTTATCGAAACATGGATCGACTTGTTCTGAACCTACCTATCGCTGAATCACTTATTCAAAAAGTCGAAGACCAAAATGCAGAGTAATAATCAGGAACCGTTAAATCCTATCCCAAGGTTTCCCAGATTTTTCAAACGATGCATAGATTTTCTTTGCTAAAGATTCAAAGACGTCATTAACGTTAAAATCATCCTTTGCACTACTTTCTAAGAAGTCCATTTTTAATTGCTTTGCGGCAGATTCACCATCCTCTTCTGAAACGACACGTTGTTCATTCAAGTCGGATTTACAACCAACTAAGACCAGGGGAATGCCTTCACACCGTTGATAGACTTGTTGCATCCAATGATCAATTCGATTAAAGGATTGTTGGTCAGTTACATCGTAGGCAATGATAGCTCCAGCTGCTCCCTCAAAATATAGACCGCGGATGAAATCGAAGCGTTCTTGTCCACCAGTATCGTAAATTACGAGTTTAATGTTTGTATCATCATTGAGTGTGATTTGTTTGGTGAAAAAGTCAACACCTAATGTGAATAGGTAGCTTTCATCGAATTGTCCAGTTGTATAACGACGGGCAAGAGAAGTCTTTCCGACCCCAGCGTCGCCAACCACTATGACTTTGTAGACAACTTCGGCGAGTTCTTCCATTCAGTTTTTCACCCTCTGGGTTCCTAGATTACCACTTGCAGACGTGCCTTTAAGTGCTTCGTGTTAATTTGTGGGTTAGGGGCGAAGTTTAGGGTATCTACAACGATATTAGAAGTTGAATAGCGGTAATTGAAAATATTTGAAATTTCTAGTGGCAAGCGAAAGTCCTTTTGGGGTGAATGATGCAGTAGAAGGGTTAACATCCGGCCAGTTTGCGTAGGTTTTGATTATGCCCGAAAAGAAAAACCAATTCAATTTACCAGTTGAACAATTACCGCGAAAGTGGTACAATTTAGCAGCAGATTTACCTGAACCCATACCCCCTCCAACGGATCCCAAAGAGGGACCATCACGATTAGAAATGCTTCCAAAATTCTTGCTAAAAACTGTCCTTGAACAAGAAGACTCCACTGAACGCTGGATTAACATCCCAGAAGGAATCCGAGAGCTATTTATACAAGCAGGACGACCACGTCCCCTAATGAGGGCGATTCGGCTAGAAAAAGCTCTGAAGCTGCCAACAAACATTCGCCTCTATTATAAACGTGAAGATCTTTCGCCAACTGGTTCACATAAAGTCAATACCGCTTTGGCTCAAACCTACTATGCTGTGAAAGAGGGATATCCAGAAGTCACCACAGAAACTGGAGCAGGTCAATGGGGCTCTGCTCTCTCTTATGCCGCTTCATTGAACGAGCTTCGATGTCGAGTCTTTTGGGTACGAGCAGCCTATCGGTGGAAACCAGGGCGTAGAACGCTTATGAATTTGTATGGAGCAGATGTGTTCGCTTCACCAAGCAAAGAAACAGAATTTGGACATAAATTACTCAAAGAAAATCCCCAGCATGTTGGTAGTTTGGGAATTGCAATTAGTGAGGGCATAGAGGATGCATTGAACCGTGATGGTAGCATCTATTGTCTGGGTAGCGTACTCAGCCATGTGCTGCTTCATCAAACAGTTATTGGACTTGAAACTCTAGAGCAATTTAAGATTGCTGAAGATAATCCTACTCTTCTTGTCGGATGTTTTGGTGGCGGGAGTAATTTCGGTGGATTTAGCCTACCATTCATTGGTGAAGTACTCCAAGGCAAACGAGAATGCAATTTCCTTGCAGCACAAAGTGAAGCCTCACCAAACCTGGTGAAAGGTAAGTACATCTACGACCATGGAGATCATGCGGGATTAACACCACTTTTGAAAATGTACTCACTGGGACACAACGCAGAGATGCCTGAAATTTGGGCAGAAGGTATCCGATATTCTGCTGCAGCCCCCATGATGAGCGCGGTTCGAAAACTTGGTCTGCTTGAAGCCGTTGCATATCCGGTGGATGAGGTTTATGTCTACTCTCAAGCCCGACGATTTATTCAAACAGAGGGATTCATCCCAGCACCAGAATCATCCTATGGAGTATGTGCAGCTATTGATAAAGCCCTTGAGTTCAAAGAAAAAGGGGAAGACGCTGTTATTGCGTTTAATATCTCCGGACATGGCTTCCTTGATATGCAAGCTTTTGCAAAGCCACTAAAAATCGAATAACAACTATCGTACAGAGATTCTTGTAACAAGAATGAGTATTAGGCAACTTTCTGTTCAAGTTCTTCTATTAATTGTTTGATTCGATTTCCGTAGGTCTCAATTTGCTCGCCCATATATTGTGAACGTCGAGGTAATTCTATGAGCTGATTTCCCATTTCCTTTAAGTCAAGATAATTCAATTCTTCAATTCGTTTTGCAAGGGGATGACTTCGTTTTCGGAGGGTCTCTTCCATATCGTCCATTCTTACCTGTACATCGAGCATAATTGCAGCAGCTTCTTTTGCTGCGGATTTCTGACCTGCGAATTCACCATATGGAAAGAAAAGACGCCACGCCACATTCCGGCTTTTTGGGCGGATAATATTATCTAATCTCTCAAGAATGTTATTTAGCAAGTCTATAATATGGCTTAATTGTCTAAGGATTGGGTCGGTTCCCAAAGTGATTTCACAACCAACAAAAGATGTTGGCAGTTAGGATTTAGCCTTTTCCTTTAGTTGAGCCGCGGGATCGAATCCAAGACGCAGGGGAGGTCGTGGGAACCAGCAGGCAACCCAGTGACCTGGCTCAAGCTCTTCTAAGATAGGTTCAAACTTGCGGCATTTATCTTGGGCAAATTCACAACGTGGAGCAAATAGACAGCCAGGAGGTGTATTAATGGGGCTACCGGGTTCACCGGGAAGTACTTTGCGTTTTCGTTGACTAGTTGGATCCGGAGAAGGAACCGCGGAAATTAAAGCTTGGCTGTATGGATGAACGGACCCATGGATGACTTGTTCAATGGAACCTTTTTCCATAATTTTACCTAAATACATGATGGCAATTCGATCGCCAATATAACTGGCAACAGATAGGTCATGGGTCACGTAGACGTATGCAATATGAAATTCGCGTCGGATTTCTTCAAGAAGATTGAGAATTTCTGAGCGAATGGACACATCAAGCATTGATACTGGTTCATCGGCAACGATAAATGCGGGATTAACGACGATTGCTCGAGCAATAGCAACACGTTGTCGTTGACCACCACTAAGTTCGTGAGGATACCGGAAGGTAAACTCTTCGGCAGGAACTAGTTGTACAGCTTCAAGGGCCCGGACAACACGAGCTTCTTCATCAGCTCCATCTTTGGCAATCTTATTTAGCCGAAGTGGCTCTGCAATTGTATCATAAAGGCTAAGTCGGGGGTTCAGTGAGGAATAGGGATCTTGAAAAATCGTTTGCATCCGTGCTCGGAGTCGGCGGAGTTCACGGCGGCTAATCTTGTTCAGATCTTTTCCATCAAATTCGACCATACCCTCTGTCGGCTTAATCAGGCCAACGAGTAGTTTACCAGTTGTCGTTTTACCGCAACCAGATTCACCTGCAAGACAATAGAGCTCTTCGGGGTAGATGTCTAAATCGACGCCGTCGACTGCTTTGAGAAATACTTCTCCACCAAGAAGTTGGGAGAAGAACCCCGCACTAACAGAGAACCATTTTCTTAGTCCACGACAACTTATAATGGGCTCTTTTCCTCTGCTCATTATTTACCCTCCTCTTTGCCTGGCGACCATCTGTCATCTTTTATCCGACCACTCGCTAAAAAACAGGCTGCCTTATGCCCTGGGCTAACATCTAATAGTGGAGGATCCTCGATTTTACAAAGTTCTTGGGCGTATGTGCATCGAGGATGAAATCGGCATCCCGGAGGGGGATCCAGCAGATTAGGAGGTGACCCGGGGATTGATGCAAGTGTTTGATCGCTCGATTTTTCGATCGATGGAATTGAAGCAATTAGCCCTTGTGCGTAGGGGTGCCAGGGATGCTGGAAAATTTCTAAAACAGCACCGGTTTCAACGATTTTACCAGCGTACATGATGAAGACGTTATTACACGTTTCAGCAACAACCGATAAGTCATGAGTAATTAACATGAGCGTGATTCCCAGATCAGCAACTAGTTTTTGCAGTAACTGCATGATTTGTGCCTGAACAGTGACATCAAGAGCCGTTGTCGGTTCGTCCGCAATAAGAAACTTCGGATCACACGCCAGTGCCATCACGATCATAGCTCGTTGTTTCATGCCACCACTAAACTCGAATGGATAATGGTCAACTCTATCAGGATCCATTCCAACGAGTTTGAATAGATCTTTTGTCTTTTCTAGCGCTTCGCCCTTGGTCAAATCTGGATTGTGTTTAATCATTGCCTCGGTAATCTGGTCACTGACACGAAGAATAGGATTAAGGGCATTCATCGCGCCTTGGAAGACCATGGCGATTTGTGTCCAGCGGAAGTCTCGCATCTCCTCGTCATTGAGAGTAGCGATATCTACATCGTCAAGGAAGATGTGCCCGCTCATAATTTCTCCGGGTTCCGGTAACATGCGAAGGATAGCAAATGCAACTGTACTTTTACCGCATCCTGATTCACCGACGAGGCCGACCGAGTCACCAGCCTCGATGCTAAATGTAACGTCTTCAACCGCTTGACAGTTCCCGCGTCGCATACAATAGTACACTACGAGATTTTCAACTCTTAATGCCATTTGAACCTCACCTATAGTCTCCTTAGGCGTGGATTGAGTGCTTTATCAACAGCATACCCTATAAAGATAAAGCCCATTGATAATAACGCAATACATAAGCCTGGTGGCATGAAAAACCACCAAGCTGGTGGAATCTGAGTCAGGGCAGCTTGATTGTAAGCGGCTTGTAACATCCGTCCCCAAGAAACAAGGTTTTGAGGTGTGAGTCCTAAGAAGCTTAATCCCGCTTCAGAAAGAATTGCACCTGAAACTCCTGTTGCAAGTTGTACGAAGACAATCGTGAGCACATTGGGAAACACGTGACGAAAGACTAGGTATACATCGCCTGCACCCGCTGCTTTTGCGGCTTCCACATAGGCTTTTTCTTTCTCAACAAGCACTTGGGAGCGAATCACTCGTGCAGGTCCAGGCCATGCGAACAAAGCGATCACAAAGACCGTTATCCCCAAACTTGGAGTCAAAATCGCGGACAGTATCATCATAATAGGCAATGTGGGCATGATAATAAAGAAATCAGTTACCCGCATCGCCGCTTCATCGACAGCGCCACCAAAGTATCCTGCAGCTAAACCCAATAGTAAACCTACTGCAACACCGATGAAGGTCGCAACAATACCTATGAATAATGAGACTTGGGCACCCCAGAATAACTGGGCCATGACATCTTGACCTCTATCGGTTGTGCCTAAAGAACCCCAAAAGTGGCTATAGCCCATTAGTTGAACATCATCAGCCCACAAAGAAACAGTTCCAACTCGATCTCTATTTGCTTCTGTTTCTATGAACTCCATAAAGATTCGAACCGTCACTTCTTCACCTGGCAGAAGGGCGCGGTTCATCACTTGGCTTGTAATGATATTCGTAAAAGTCTGCCAACTTCGAGGATAGGAAGGAAATACAGTAAAGGTGTATTGAGAAGGAGCGATTATTGATACATCAAGGTTTTCACTCATGATTCGAAAATAGATTCGCACCGAATTATCTGTTAGGTTTCCAGTTACATCGGCTTGTACCGTGAAATAGAGATAGGCTAACGCTGGAGGAAGGTGCTCCCATGTAAATGTTACATCAGCGTGGACACGTTCTCCAAAGAACGTTTCATTATTATCATTATCTGTGAGCTGCAAAACAAGTGATCGGTTGGTCCCCGTTGTACTTCCATACCAATCAGTGGAATCATAGTACCATGAAGCTTGCGGAGATGAATCATTAATAACCCAAGAATTGTCAACATCAAAAAATGAATCTGGGATGAAGTTCTGAGCAGGAGGAATTTGAATATTGTTGCCCAAATCACCTGAGGAGGTCCAAGACATCCATTGAGGAGCCGCATAATCAGGTCCCACTCGTACCAACACACCAGGGTATAGAGGGAAGATAGTGGGCGCAAATATTGCCATCAAAAAAAACCAAATTACAAGGAATAGGCCAAAAATTCCTTGTTTAACTTCACTATATCGACTCCAAACACCTCTAGCACGTTCAAATATCGATAACCGGTGTTTAAACCGTGTACGGCTCATAATTGTTCACCTATGAAAATCCATATTCTCTTTGAAATGGTATTATACGGTAAAACAGAGTCCGACCTGCTTAAAAGTTATATTAAGTTGACGGTATATGCAGGAATTATAGTTGCCTTCATCGATGGCTTAAAAACATTGGAGGCTTCAAAATAAAAATGCGGGACTGATTATGATACGACGGACAAGAAGCCTCATTTTTTTATCTATCATTCTTGGATCCACTGTCATTTTAGGAATGTCCACATATTACCAAGCAGATACCTATCGTGCTTTCAGTTTTAATATAGAAATCACTGAAATTCGCTTGGTTAAAAATGAAACAAGTGGACAGTACCACCGAATCGAAGTACGAATACGCATGGATAATCCTTCCCAAACAACTTCAATTTTCTTTAAATGGACAGACACGCGTATCTGGCTAAATGGTGACACACTTCGTTACGGTTGGGGCATCAAAGGACATCAGTTTTTTCTTCAACCCGGCGAATTCTACGAGCTTGGATGGCATTATGCAACCCCTGAAGATGATTGGGTGCAACTTCAGCAAGCAGAATCTAGTGGAAACTGGAATTGGAATCTTTATCAAGAACCCCTTGTTGAGGCAGGTTTTCTAGGAACCATAGAAGTTATTCGTTTGAATACATTTCAAGGCATTACCATCGTTCCCCCCTAATTAGCTAAATAGCTTCTTCGAAGAGAAACTCGATCCATGCTAGGTTGGGGAAGATATCTTTCGGTTAGCCAGAGATATAGTAGAATTACTACTGAAAAAAGAATAAGGAGAATTCCAATCCAAGCAATTAGGACTCCAATTACGGTGAAGAAAGAAAGAAGTGTTCCTATAATTACAATAATGATGCCAATTAGGATAAACCACTTCAATGTTGGTTTTGTCTCCATTAACGCACGAAAACTCATTTGCCCAGACAATATCTTATACACCTTATTTAGCCTGTTAGGTGTTCTATTTCATTGAACACACTATATTCACTTCCTCTTTAGATAATTTTATTAGTCTTAGCATTTCAGGAGATTCAATAAAAGGTATCTGAAGTGGAAGAAAATGGGTTTGCGGAATTATTTGATAAAGCGTGTCATTATCGCAATTATCCTTTTTATCGCAGTAGTGATTTTTAATTTCTTTCTATTCCGAATCCCCGTATTTGTCTTCGGAATTGACCCAGCCATGCTTTATATTCAACCAGGCATGGATCCAAGAGCAATTGAACACATTCGACGCATATACCAACTTCCTCCGGCTGACGCGACCTGGTTTGACTGGTTTCTCCATTTTATTGCATATATGCGAAATATGTTCACTCTACAATTCGGCACTAGCTTTTCTACAGGTGACCCTGTTGTTGAAGAGATTATGGAACGCCTTCCCAATACCCTCCTTCTCATGGGAACCGCGATGCTTTTTGCTGTGATATTAGGGGTTGTCACCGGAATTATTGCTGCGAGTCGACATGGCGGGGCATTGGATACAGGGCTCATTACCTTTAGTTTGACCATGTATAGTTTACCAGTCTTTTGGCTCGGTATGGTCTTTCTCCTGGCTTTCTCCGTGCTTCCACAAATTTACTTGGGATTTCCCCTTTTCCCGTTAGGACATACCACGAGTGCGCCTGGCTCAATTCCCAATGATCCAATTTCTTATGCCTTAGACTTGGCTTGGCACTTGGTATTACCTGCTTTGACTTTGACATTAGCGTTTTTCGGGGGATATATGCTACTTATGCGCAACACTCTCGTTGATGTCCTAACGGAAGATTACATTCTGACAGCTCGGGCAAAGGGACTTGAAGAACGTACAGTCTTATATAAGCATGGAGTCCGCAACGCCTTTCTGCCACTCATCTCACTCATTGCCATCAACTTTGCGTTCATCATTAGTGGAGCAGTGCTAACTGAAACTGTTTTCATATGGCTAGGAATGGGTCGACTACTTTACGGAGCCCTCACTGCAAATGATTGGCCAACAGCCCAAGGGATCTTCTTTATGATAGCCGCCACCGTTATAATAGCAAACATTATTGCGGACATCCTTTATGGTGTCCTTGATCCCCGAATTAAATACGGATAAATGACGCAAACCCAAAGTCACTGGGAGTTCAGAACTGTGTCCTACAAAAAAAGTCGCATAGTATTTACCGTATATGGAATGGTGGGAGCAGTAATCATCACGACAACAATTCTCCATTCAACCTATACCAACATCTTCCCACAAATTACTCAACTAGCTATTGTTCTCCTCTTTATACCCGCCTTCTTCTTGGGGATAATTTGTATTGAATTCAAAGATGCAATTCTTGCAATGATAGCCACAATGATCATTTCAATTTTTACCCTATCCATAACTCGAGCTGCACCCGTTTTTCTAGGTGTAGTCACCCAAGATGTAACGTTTTTTATCATTTCACAATTTGCATTGAGTGTGCCCCTCTTTTTCCCGCTTGTTCTAATTTTTACCCTAGGCACTACTGCAGGTTTAATTGTTAATGAATTTGTGATTGAGCCCCGAACCAAGGATTTAATTTAATTTATATTACGCTACTCTGAAAATTAGAAGAATAAGTGATTTGGAAATGACTGAAAAACGGAAGGTGAAAGTGGTTTATCGGCGATGGACCATCCTAGTCCCGATTATCTTGTTGATTAGTGGCACCATTCTTATGTTCAGTTTTTGGTCAATTAACACAATCATTGCTCTTTTTGGGGGAATGTTAATTTTCATAGGAGTGCTTTCCTTAGGACTTCTTCTGGTTATGATGATATCCCTTGAAGTTAGCTCACGATCACTACAACGTCAACGTCCTGTACCACCACCTTTGAGTGAAGATCTAAAACACGCGGAAAATGAAAAAGAAACAGACGCCCAAACTGAAAAATAGAACACTTAGATCCTTATGAAATAGGGTTTCAAGCCAATTCTCCTTATTCCGAGGGGGCCAACCCTAGGTGTACTCGCCCCAACCATAGTGTATATATAGCTCCTTAGAGGAAGAAGTCTGACCTTTAGCGGCAGTGCTGAATTGCAAGGCCGCAAGGGTAGTAAACGGAAGGAATGAATTCCGAATTGACAAAATTAAGAAAAATTACTTTAGTGACAGCTATTGCACTAGTGGGTCTCTTTCTATCTCTTGCGTATATCACACCCCAAAATGCTTCAGTCCGGGCTACCTGGACCTATGCTAGCGGGTATGATCCTCACGGTGGTTACGTTGATCGAATAACTTTCGTCGTCTATCCATCTGAGGATATTGCACAAGCACTGCTTGCTCTGCAAGCAAATCAGGTGTATTCATACGACGAACGAATTCCACACCAGTCAGTGGCTGAACTCGATGCGGATCCTGACATTGAGGTAACCTCTATTCAGGGCGCCATTTACCGACAATTTACCATGCAATGCCAACGATTCCCCACCAACATTACCGGGTATCGGTTTGCATTAAACCAAGCCCTTGATAAACCACTCGTGGTTGCGAACGCGCGGGGTGGGTTTGCTGAACCCATGGACAGCGCTATTCCCCTACCTTATGCATTCTGGGAATATGAATCCCAAATGACCTCGCACTTTTATGCCTCTGACATCGCAGGTGCTAACGCAACCCTCGATGCTGCGGACATCATCACCGATGCAACCTACGATGCCGCATTTCCAGCGGAGGCCGGTTGGCGGTTCTACGATGCCAACGGGAACGGTGTCTGGGATGCCGGTGTCGATAAGGCTGGTCATATTGCTGCGCCCGATGGTTTGGCGATTGAATTGTGGGCTTCTGCTGGTTATGACCCAGCTATCCAAGCTGTTACCGTAATGGTTGACAACATGGAATCATGTGGTCTCCACGGTACCGTGGTTGAAGTGGACTTCAACGCCTTAATTGCGGGCCTTATTACCGGTGAATACAGTCTTGGTTGTTTCAGCTGGAACATCACCCCTCCAGGTGAACCATTCCTACTCTACGACTTCTTCCACACCTTAGGAAGCAGCAATGGCCTCTTTTACCGATTCAACAACTCTGAATATGACTACAACGCTACCCAGTTTACATTAGCCCCAACACGGTTGGAGGCGCGGAACTGGGCTTGGAATTGTAGTGCAATTCTGATCCAAGAGATGCCGATGATTGTCTGTTACAACGACGAGTACACCCATGCGTACCGCACGGATATTTGGGAAGGATACGTACCTCAGGTTGCTATTAACCGGATGGGAGGTCAACCTTACACCTATCATCAAATCCGTCTAACGGAAGAGGCTGGTGGTCCCTTTGGTTGTTTCCCGACTGACTACGTCACCGTGCTCTCTGAGGGTATGGACTACACCAACTACATTCAAAGCGATTCAGGCTACACACTGACTGTTATGGGCCTCATTTACGAAGCCCTTTGGGCCGTCGATCCCTTGGATCCAGATCAAGGTCTTGGACCCGCTCTTGCATACAACTGGACCATTGAAGATACTGTCGCTTCAGGCGACATTGAAGATGGAAAGCTATTTACATTCCATCTGTATGAAAATGTCACTTGGCACGATGGTACACCCTTCACCTCTGAGGATGTTCAATACAGTTTCATGAATATCCAACCATGGTCCCCACCAAGAGCAGCCAATCTACTAGAGATTTACCGCGTTGATGCACCCGATGACTATACGGTTGAAATTTATTCAAACAGCTCTGGTTACATCGAATTCACTCGAGCAACAGGAGCGATAATTCTGCCCAAGCACATCTGGGAACCATATGAAGCGGGTAACTTCACGTGGAGCCCTGAAACCCCCTTCGATATGTCGGGGACAGGACCCTTCAAGTGGGTAACCCGTGTAACTGGACAGTACATCATCTTGGATCGCAATGAAAACTGGCACTTTGGTGTTGTACACCCTGACCGACCGCCGTGCCCAACTCCAACTAATCCATTGCTCATTATCGGTATCGCTGTTGTGGTGATCGTCGTCATCATCATCGCAGGTGTCTACTTCTTCAGAATCAGAAAGTAAGCTAAACGAATGTAGGGCTTCGGCCCTACAACCCCTATTTTTTTCAAGGTGAATTCGATGAGTGTTGAATTTGATAAACGGCGGTTTCTTACAATAACAGCTCAAGTTGCCATTGCGTGCCTTTATGGCGGAATACTGGCGTTTATTCTTCTCAGCACGACAGAGCTCTCCTATCTCTCTCTGGCAGCAGCCTATCCCTTTCCGTTAAATATTTACATGGTGTTAATTTACGCAGGAATCGGTTTAGGCATCGTCTTTATTCTCAATCTGTTTTTCCGATTCTCCTCAATACGACCAGATCGCCTTTTTGTATCCGTGCTCCTTTCGCCACTTCTGTTTCTTGCCACGTTAATCGTTGGTCATATCATTCTGTTATTTTTTTTACAAGGTGTTGAAAATCTGTTTCTGTATACAATGGTTGCGTTCGCTTCAATTTATTTCTCTATGTTTGCCATTCTTTTCATTATACTTGACATGCTTCCAACGTGGGGTAAACAGATCATGGTTATCTGGTATGGTGGCAGCATCGGAGCTTTCCTGGGTGTGGCTATTCCCACGCTTCCCCTCTTTGTTTTGTTTGTTGCATTAGCTGCCATTGATATCTTCTCGGCTCAAGCGGTTCAACCGGACTGGTATAAGCGTGTTGACGGAATGGACTTCTTGGGTACCATGCTTGGTGGGACATTCATGGGTGTTGGCGATATCGTCTCGTATTCTGCAATTGTCGCACATTCTTTGGTCTATTTCGGTCTAATCGTTGCCATTATTTCAACCCTCATGCTTTTTCTTGGAGTAGCTGTATTAGTCGCATTATTTCAAAGACGAATTGAAAAACCGATACCTGGACTCATCGTTGTCATATTTGGAATCATCCCGTGGATTCCAGCAATCATCATTGGAATTCTTACTGGCACAGGCTAGTCTACGGTATCAAATGGGCTGAATAATTTTTGAGATATTGGTTTCAGTATTTTACATAAACCATTTTTCTTGTGAGCAGCATCAAGCTGACCTGAATCAGGCAAAGAGATTCTTATCGGGAAGATAATGATTATGCAAACGGCCAACGATTGAGAGCTTCATCAAGTTCTATATGTGATTTGGCATATTCTTCAAGGGATTGTCCAGCCATAGTGGCATCCACAGCCATGCGCATCGCCATTGCACCAACTCTGGTTCCTCGGGGATGACCGTGGATGCCTCCACCCGCCTGAATAATAAAATCTACTCCGAATATATCAATGAGTGAAGGAACATGACGGGGATGTAGCCCACCAGAAGCGACGGGTAATGTGGGTTTCAAATTTGCAAGTGGTTCTTTGCATTTGCGAATATTGATTTCAACTTCTTCTCGGTCTTCAGACATCTTTCCAACTGCTGTCCCCACATGTAACTGGTCAATCCCAAGCAACCGTGAAGCTGTCACAATGACAGGCATAGCTATTCCATGGTTGGGAAGTTTGGTGAATGCGGCATGCATAGCGCGATGTCCATGTAAAATCAAGTTAAACCCTTGTTTCCGGAGAGTTGCGACCGCCGAATAGCCACAGGTCAGAATATCGATCATGGCTACGCGACCTCCATGGTCTTCCACAAATTGAGCCCGCCGTAGCATTTCTTTTGTTTCTGCTGTAACATTAATCAAGTAAACTTTTTTATCGCCCGTTTCGTCTTCAGCCCGATCTCGTTGATCTAAGGTGGTCACGACTCGTTCTTCGAAGGGATTAAACTTCTGACTGGCAAGATTTTCATCATCTTTGACTACATCACACCCCCCGGCCCACGCATCAAAAGCAACTTTAGCATGATCTTTGGTGCGTAATCCAAGTTTAGGTTTCACAATGGTTCCAATAAGCGGTCGTTTAACAACCTTAACTGTATCCCGGATACCTTTAATACCGTAGGCGGGCCCTGGAAAACTTTGAATCAATTTCTTTGGAAAATGAATATCGAGCAATCGAAGGTATTGAATATCTCCCAAACCAAATACATTCCCAGCAACAGAACTCATGATATTTGGAAGGTTGCCCGGTTCAAAGAGTTCAATGGGATAGGCAACATGAGCAATATTATCGTTGAGTTTAAAGACAGACGCGGCGAGTTTTTTCATATATGGCTTCTCAGTAGTTAATTCCGTCCAAGTACCTATTGAGCTTTCAGCCGCCACGCCCCCAGCAGCCCATTCCATGCTCTTACTGGGATCGCGCAGTTCAATTCGAAAAGTGCAAATAGTGTCACTGACCGCAGGTTTGTATTTGGGATTGTAAAAATCCTCATATTTCATTTGACTACCTCCAAATGTTTGAAACAATGTATAAGGAATTGTAATTAGTTGACCTAAAATCATTCTCTTTGTCAAGTTCAAAAAATCAACCTATTCCTACAGCCAAAACCGTGAGAATAATTCCGATAACACAAGCAATGATGGCGATGAGTGTTGGCACATCAAAGTGTTCTTGTAGACTTCGCCAACCAATTATTGCTGCAAATAGCGGGGTTAACGAAGAGAGTAGAGCAACAGATGTTGTATCCATCAATTGGAGCGCCAAAGCAAAAGCAAGATAGCCCAATGTGAGAGCAAAAAGCCCTCCAAGACTCAAATAGATGAGTTTCTGGCGGGTTAGCGATTCTGCACCTTTGATAACTCGTTGTCCTAGGACGAGTGGAGTTAGGATGGCTAGAGCAATAAGCAGTCGGACCATTGCCACTATTACGAGATTGGTTGTTTGCAGAACGGAAGAAAGGAACAAGATACTAATACTCCAACTAATCGCAGTAGCAATAGCGGCACTGATTCCAATCCACATTTTTCGACGCGTGATAACATTCTCAGATTGCGCAGAGATATTCAACTGCCGACTGAGTAATGCAACTCCAGCTACTGTTATCATCGCGGCGGGAAACATGAGTAGATGCAAAGGTTGTGCCAAAAAAAGAATCTGCCAAAGGAGTACAAAAAGTGGATACGTAGCCGTGATGGGCACTCCACGACTAACGCCGATATTTTGAATTGTTACAAAATAGAGGACATCTCCCACAACAAAAGCCAACAAACTACTCCCAACAATCAAGAAAAGATCCAATGAAGTGAGAAATAGAATCTGTGATAGAAACCAAGAATCAAGGCACCCAATGATAGCATAAGAAGTGGAAGAAGAATTCGGATTAGATTGGCAGTGAGCGGTGACACATCTTTTGCGCCTGTCTTATAGAAGGCGGCGCTGACAGCCCAAGAAAATGCGGCAATAAGTGCAGCGACGACGCCAATAAGTAGCATATAATTTCGGCTTCCATCCCTTCTTCCTCCCTTTTACCTTTATCCTCCAACACACAGAGTTTTTATCAATCTATGAACCATCACAAACAAGTAGGTGATTAAATGACAACGTATACAGGTGAGTTTCAGTTAGACACCCAAGGTGAACCCGATATTATCGATGTTACTCCACTAGTCGAACAGCACGTAAAAAAAAGCGGGATTAAAACTGGCCTAGTCACTGTCTTTTGTACAGGTTCTACTGCAGCTGTGACGACCATTGAATACGAGCCAGGACTGCTCAAAGATTTACCTGACTCAATGGAAAGGTTTGCACCCCGCAATGCTGTTTATGAACATCATCTTCGGTGGCAAGATGGAAATGGTCATAGTCATGTCAGGGCCGCAATCATTGGTCCAAGCCTAACGATTCCAATAATGAAAGGAAAAATACCCCTGGGTACATGGCAACAAATCGCCATTCTGGAATTAGATGTCCGCCCGCGTTCTCGGAATATAATCGTTCAAGCCGTTGGTGAGAAATAGGTTAATGCTATTTCTGTCCTTTTCCAAGATAAATGCCCTGAGGATCAAGTTCACGGAGTTTTTCTAATTGCTGAATGGTCGGCTCAGCTGTAGTAGGAACATCATCAGGGATTATTAAATCGAACATAACATTTCTTTTAACCCAGTCAACTGTCACACCGGGATGAACTGATTTCAATCGAATGCGTTTTGTTTTAGGGTCAAAATCCATCTGGCACATATCAGTAACCACCATTGAGGGGCCACCACCAATCAACCCAAGTTTCTCTCTGCTTCCCGGACCAGAGAGGTGACCCGGGCTAGTAAGGTAGTCAAGTTTTTTCACGAATTTCCGAGCATCATGTCTAAACATAAGTATTACGCGACTAGCAGAACTTGCAATATCATTTCCACCACCACTCCCTGGTAAGCGAACCTTCGGAGCTTCAAAATCTCCGATATAAGAAGTATTGATGTTTCCATATTCGTCGATTTGTGCAGCGCCCAGAAAACCCACATCTACTCGACCTCGCATCATTAGGAAGCCCAACGTTTCAATGAGTCCTATTGATGCGGCAGCACGATAACCCAATCGTGAATCTGCGACAGATAATGCGAGGTCTTTGTTTTGAGTGTCAACATTCCCCCCTTCATAGATGATTATTGCATTTGGAGCATGTGTCACTTTTGCAAGCATAGCACCAAGAACCGGAAGACCAGTTCCTGCAAACACTCGTTCACCATCTTGCACCGCATGAGCACCACAAATAGCCATCAACTCCGTTGAAGTATAATCAACCATACCAACCACATCTCATTAATAGCCATATCGCGGATCCGCACGAAGCTCTTTCAATCGTTGCGATCCAATTTTTTTCAGTAACCCTTCGTGACTTTCGACACTAAGAATCCATTCACCCAAGTATTCTTGCCAACCTTCCTCCGTTTTACATTGTTGAACGTAATACTGTAAATGAGGCAAATCGTAGTCATACATGCCGAATACCTGCATGGGCCAACTAGCAAAAGGAAGTTCTACGACATAATCCACATAAAGACTAGGAATCATGGTTTTGTCCGAATTTTGGCGAATCTCTTCATTCGAAATGATTTTCTCGACAAAGACAATAGACTTCTTTGCACAGCGAGCAATTTCGTTATCTTCACCTTTAATCCCAAAAATCTGGACGTTCCCTGACTGGTCCGCCTTCTGTGCGCAGATTACCCCAAAATCTGCTTGAATAGACGGTAAGAGAGTAATTGGTATACCTGTAAAGGGACAATCAATCACCTTGGCTTTATTTTTCCTAAGGCTGGTTTTTTCCAACATATCCGTTCCAATCATATGCCGAATCGGCATGAATGGAACATTTAAGGCCCCACCTAAAAACCGTAATGCCATCGCAAGGTTCGAATAATCTTCGAATTTCACTTTGCCTTCTTTTGATCGTCGTCGGAGATTTGGAGCAAGACCTAAAGCCTCAATGGCAAAAAAAGCGACTTCGAATTCGAAGCACACTTCAGAACCAACGAGAATGTCTAAATCATGTTCTGAACCACAAGTGTAAATCCGGAGATCACGCTTCTTTTGTCGGATAAGTTCCATGGCAAAAGCTTCAGGGGGCCGTTGGTATCCGAAGCCACCCCAGGCGATATGGGCACCGTCATGGACTTTTTTAGTAACTTCTTCAAGACTGATTCGTTTGTCTTCGATTGCGGCCTCAGTCAATGATGTTCACCATGATTTGATTTCACAAAGATTGCTTAAGGTCTTAAAGGCTTACATCCGTCTAATACCGCATTTTTTTAAACTAGCTAATTTTTGCTTGAAGAACGTCATTAACGGTAAACACTTCAAGCACGTTAGTTTTTCCTGGAACTAATGCAGAGGCTCTGACTACTACAATTCGTTCCTCGGCTTTGACAATCCCATTTTTATGAAGTTGTGTTATCGCCAGTTGGAGTAGCGCATCCAGATTTTCACGTTGTTGAAGGAGTATGCTTTCGGTACCCCAAAGTAATTTCATCTGTCGCTGAACTCTAATATTAGGTGTACATGCAATAATTCGGACAGGTGGACGATATTTTGAGACCATGCGAGCGGAATACCCACCCATGGTGAAAACTAGAACTATTTGAACATCCAGATTTTTTGCATGAGAACGAACTGAGCGACCCAGTTCTTCTGCAATCAAGTGTTTTCCTGAATCATAGTAGGTCGATTTCCGTTGGGGAAATGAGGGAATTACTTGTCTCCCGATTGTTTCCATAACCCTAACCGCGGCAACTGGATGACGGCCAACTGCTGTTTCAGCTGAAAGCATTACTGCATCGGCACCATCTAATATTGCATTTGCGACATCACTTGTTTCCGCACGGGTGGGGCGAGGATTTCGAACCATGGATTCAAGCATCTGGGTGGCAACTATGACTGGTTTTCCTACTTTGTTACATTTGTGGATCATATCTTTTTGAAGAAGTGGTACTTGTTCGGGAGGTATTTCCACCCCAAGATCACCGCGTGCTACCATGATTCCATAACTAGCTTCAAGGATGGCACCAAAATTTTCAATAGCCATTATATGTTCGATTTTCGAGATGATTGGAGTGTCTTTGCCTTCACTGTGCAAGAATGCTTGAACTTTTTCGACTTCATTTTTCTGTTTGACAGCAGATATTGCTACAAATTCGGGATCTAGTTCAGCGATGAACTTTAGATGATTAATATCTTGAGGTGTGGGCACCGTCATACCTAAATCAATACCCGGAACGTTCACACCTTTTTCACTGCTAATTTCTCCACCTGTAACGACTGTGCTGTGGATCTCCGAACCCCTAATTTGGTCAACCCTGAGTTCAACTAAACCGTCATTAACAAATATACTTTGACCTGGTTGAATTAGCTTCGGAAGCGTTACTAATGATATAGAAACTCGAGCCGCATCGCCTATAACTGACTGGGTAGTCAAGGTTATTTGATCACCATCAGTTAAATCAAAGGGCGTTTCAACTTTACCAATTCGTACTCTCGGACCTTCGAGATCCATAAGAATAGGATTATTTGGGAGGTGCTTGCGAATTCGTTCGAAGCGGATTCGATGTTTTTCCAATGTTCCATGGGAGAGATTCAACCGTATGACATCCATACCTGCCTTCGCCATGTTCATTAATTTCTCTGTGCTTTCACTGGCCGGACCAATGGTACAGACAATTTTGGAGCGGGTGGGAATCTTTCCGTGCTTCACCTTTCCACCACACCTTAAGACATTGTTGAACACCATTTCTGCAACCTAATTAGTGTTACTGCTCTACTGATTCTCAGAGATTGGATGATTTAGGAAAAACCATAGCACCTTCGTGATGTTTATAACTCATCTCTTTACAGAGGAACAACTGAGCCAAAATGTATGTGACGATTCGTTACCTCAGCGTCATCCGAGATATCACGGGAACTCGTGAAGAAATAATCGAAGTTGATAAGGGGGTAACCGTTGAAGAAGTACTAAAAATTCTTTCTAAAAAATATGGCAAGGCTTTTCAACGAATGATTCGTTCCGGTCGCGACATTCGAGGTTTACAAATCATTTATTTTGTTGATGGGAAAAACATCACGAATTTAGAAGGGTTTAAGACAACGGTTCATAACCAAAGCGAACTCGTTATCATTCCACCAGTTGCCGGTGGATAGTTAGATTACACGAGTTTTCCTGGATCGCTGTAATGTTGTGGATTAGGATGAACCTCATCGATTAGACTTGCCTCGAAAACCTCATTTTCTGAAAGTGGTCGTTCTATGTAACCCATTTCTTGAAGCACGGGATTGAAAGCTAGTGTGGAGTTGATATATTCAGAAGGAAGGCTTGCACAATACTTAGGTGAAATTTGAAAAACTTGTATAAGGAAATTAGTATCCACAATTGAAATTTCTCTCTCCGCAATAGAAGCAGCTTTAACAGGATCTTCTCGCATGAGGTTACAAGCATCTTCGTGTATCTGTAAAAATCCCCGAATAAGGTCTGGCTGATTAACAATCATTTCTTTTTTAGCAATGATACCATAACTTGGATTATAGGGCCATATTTCACTGGGAGGTAATATTAGCGGGGCATCTAAGTATTTGGCTGCGAGGACAGCTAATGGAGGTGTACCACACCCAGCATCGACTTTTTTATCCTCCATCGCTTCAAGAATAAAATCAGCCCAAACAAAATTTTCAATTATGATTGAATCTGAGAGCCCAGCATCGGTAACTAGTTTTCGAATAATAACGTCATGAATTGAGCCTCGAGAGGGCGTGCCAATCTTCTTCCCTTGGAATTGATGTAAGGTTGCTTCAATCGATCCGATTTCTTGAATCGTCTGATATCCAGCAAGCCCAGTTAGCACAGTTCCTTCGACGTGGCCTCCACCGATACATTGGATATCCAATCCCTGCTCCATACCAATCATCGCAGGAGGCAGACCAATATATCCAATGTCTAAATGTCCTTTTTTAAAGGCCTGCACCATCGCAGGTCCCGTGGGAAAGAGCTGCCATTTAGCTTGAACCTGCATTTTGTCTTCGACCCAATGTCCGCCCATCAGAATGAAAGCCGTGTGATAAGCCGTCGACAAGTGACCAATTCGGAGGATTGTCATTGCAGTGAAACTTCTGCGTCTTGTGCCACTTAATTATTATCCACAAGTAAGTATCGTGATCAGTACCTCGTTTAAAACACCCAATATCCAAGGAGCGCAAACATCCATCGCGCAATGAGTGCAATTAGGAGGATGAGATAAGTTACTGCGATATCCCAGAAGGATGACCGTTTCCTTCGGAAAGGAAGCCAGAAATACGCAAATGCAAGGAAGATTACAAAGTAGCTCGAGGTTATTAATATCCAACCCAAGATTCCGATAGTTCGATAAAATCCTAGAATTACACCAAAGAGGACGATGCCATACAAGTGATGAGCAACATATGAGATAAGTGCAATTTGGCCGTTCATTTCAAAAAATCGGCTTGCAGAATTCCACCATTGCCATACATCTACAGAGGTGATGACACATGCGACAGCAAGGAGAGTCATACCGGTAGAAAGAAGAAAGAAACCAGTGGTTAAAGGATATTGAGTGACAGGATCACCAAGAAGGAAGAAAGGCAGAACTAATAAACACAGAAGACTGCCAACAACGAATCCGTCATTAACAAGGCGTCGAGGATTCGGAGATTTATCAACAAATGCTTCCCCTACTATTGTGCCAATTATTGGACAGGCTAGCCATGGAAAAAGCGGAGCTTTTCCAGTAGCGATGATAGCTGAAAGATGGTCCAGCCAGGTTTGAGGTGGTGCATAGTGAATATTCCCAACAGTTCCGACAATCAAGTCATAATTTAACCATAAACGAAGAAAAGGAGCAATTATTATTAGAATTATTGGCAGGAAGACGCGATAGCGTCTGGGGAGATAAATTGTAAGTTGGGCAACAATTAGTGATAAGCCAATGAGCTGAAGTATACTCCAATCAAGCACCCAGATGGTTCCAAACATGACTACAGAGAATAGATAGCCCAATCCCATGATGAGAATTCCACGAGAGAGTGCCCATTGCCAAATTGATTTTGTTGAGGCTCCTTTTAATCGGAATCGATGGTTTACCAAGACAACGCTAATTCCTGCAACAACATAGAATAGTGGTGCAGGGATTATGCCAAAGAAGAGAATTAACATTGCAACTAGGGAATGGAATCCGCCGCCAACAAAGGTTTGTCCAAAGTGGTTGATAATCATGAAAACTAAAGCAATACCGCGGAGTAGATCGACTGAAACAATTCGCTCCTCTTGTTCCACAAAAGCCTGTGTTTCACCCATAAATACTCAACCAGATTAATAGGGGAGATATATTTTCAGAGAAGTTAGCGTTAGCCGTTCCATATAAGCGATACTAGAAACCTCTCAAGAATTCGCGAATTAATTAAAAGTCCTTGCAATGTCTCCCAAAGCCATATAACTACATAAAATTAGAGTGATTAGCCAATGGGAGGACTCCCTTTTCAGAAAGACACCCTGGCTCTTCCAGAGGGGTTTCACTCTTGTCTGTTCCACCAGCGGTCTGCACTTTCGTGTATCGTTTCGAACGTCCCTGTCACAAACGGGGGGAACGTTGCACCCACCCCACCGTCCCAGGTAGTCCATATTGTCGTTGGCACCAGGTCCTCCCCGACAAAGATTTACGGGGTATTGACTTCAGTGATGCAAATGAAGAACACAAACACCTTTGCGAAGCCCACCTTGTTGATGCACGATTGGATGAAGCTGTACTTTTAGAAGTACTGCTACATGATGCCAACCTCCATGGGGCATCTCTAACCAAAGCCAACTTACAGGGTGCCAATCTTTCCCAAGCCAACCTTCTTGAAGCAGATTTTTGGGGAGCAAACCTCAAAGGTGCAATCCTTTGGGGTGCAAATCTACAAGGTGCCCAGCTAATACTCACGCAGTTACAATTTGCTGATCTAATCAGAGCCAATCTTGAAAATGCCATGTTCGATGGAGCAACCTGTGAGTTTACAGATTTCCGCGGAGCGGACCTTCAACTCGCCCATTTCGAAGGAGCCCACATCACAAACTGCTATTTTGCAGGAGAATTTGGGTCAGCCCGTCTTATGCTATGCACTTTAAAAAATGCAGATTCCCTTGATCATTTAGTAGCCAAAATGAGTCGATATGCCCTACATTCAGACTTAGGTTCAGGAGATAAACTTCGAGCTTACACCATCAACGATTACCATATCAAACCGCGCGATCCTCGTGATATAGCTCGAGACCATCGTGTACTGAAAATTTATTTCAAACAAGAAGGACGATTAGACAGGAGTAGCAAGCACTACTTAGATGAAATGCGATCAATGCGAAAACACTATTGGAACATGGCTTCCAACCAGAAAGCCAATAATAACGACGTAGAAAAATCATCAACAATCAAAAAAGTACGTTGGGCGGTCCGGGGGATCAACAGTAAATTATTGGACACCCTATTTGGCTATGGTGAAGAACCATCCAAGCTCATTGCTTGGACGATGTTCACTGTCTTTTTGACGGCAATTGTTCTTTTTCTATTTGATTCATTACAGGGCATCCCAATGTCAACTCTTGTGGCTGGATTTATCACAAGCCTCGCTACCGCCCTTGTATCCTTTGCGATTGCACCTCCAATACCTGTCTGGCAGGTCCCACAATTTTGGATCGCAAGTGTTACTGCATTTATTGGTAAGTTTTTTCTAGCCCTCTTTGTGTTCATTTTAGGGCGAAAAGTTGAACGCTAATGTTCAAGAGCCGGATAAATCTCTGTAGCTAGTATCCGTGAGACATCAAAATAGGTGAATGGCGCATTTCGTTTACTCGCACCATTGATAATTTCGAAACAAAAACTTCTTGCTCCAGCTTCAACATACGCCTGAATCTTCTTTCTAATTTCCTCTTGTGATCCCGCTAAGGTAATAGATTTTATCGCGTCTTCAGGGATATCTGCGACAATGGGCAGCATTTTACTATAATCAAGCTTCGCAATATCATCGGCGTCATAAGTGAGTAAGCTAATCCGATCTGGATCAATACCCTGATTCCTGTAAATTGAAGTGTACTCGTCTTTCCAATATCCTAGATCTTTCAAAACCGATGGCTGCAAAAAGAGTTGTTCACGCAATCCGCCTAAATATTGTGAGACACGTTCTGGGTCATCATTCATAAAGACACGACCCCAAAATCCAGAGGAAAGAGTGCTAGGTTCTCGACCTACAACTTTCATATGCTGATGGATATCTTTCAAGCCTTCTCGATACGTTTTAGGTAATGCTGGAAAGGGAAACCAACCATCGCCGAGTTCAGCCGTGAGTTTTCGAGTACGCGGACCATTTCCAGCAATCCATATGGGTGGAGAGGGCTGAGTGAGTGGTTTAGGTTCAAGGACAGCTTTATCAAGCTGGAAAAACTGCCCTTGAAAACTAATTGATCCTGATTGGGTCCAGAGCAATTTCATGACTTCAATACATTCTTGCATTCGACTCACGGCATATTTTGAGTCAAACCCATATACGGCTAGGTTCATCTTCTCCCCTGCACCCATTCCCAAAATGAATCGTCCACCTGATTGATGATCCAAAGAAACAACATTTTGAGCAAGAATTGCGGGGTGAAGGCGAATGGCATCTGTCACAGCAACTCCGAAGGACATCTCTGGCGCAAGTTCAATAAGAGCTCCTAACATCGTCCATGGTGAAAGAAACGCATCAATAGCAAAAGGAGGCATTCCCCGTAAATGATCAGGTACCCAACATGTGTTCCAATTATTCTGTTCAATCATTGTTGCGATTTTGACCTTCACCAAATCCCAAGATTGAGAAAAAAAGAGCTGCTGACCAAATTCTATCATTTACACCACACGTGCCAAATGGGATCTGGTCTATCTTTCATACATTTAGATTCTTATATCTGACCACTTGCTAGCCAGTTTCCTTTCTTGAGGAGATAATAATTATTAGAAGTGAAACAATGACTAGCCCGATTACAACCCACCAAACCCAGCCCATCCAAATTAAAACACCATCTACTTCAGTCCAGCCACCAAAAACAGCCATATATCCAGCCGTAGTGAGTACAATAACTATCATAAGACTGATACAAGCCACATCAACCTTGCTGAGCCCCATCATCTTAAAACCCTCCATTTGGAATTTTGATTAGAAAACTCTGTAAGTAGCCACAACCTCAATCAATTGAGATTAATTCGTCCAAAGTATTTTGAGAATACGACACTATAAGGTTGACGATTTTGATGAATTGGGTAACAAGCCGCACACTTAAATTACTCCAGCCGACAATGAAAATGAAAACTTCCTGTAAATTTATCTTCTTTCTCAGTAGGTGAAATTTATGATTAAAACCAAACTCACCGAAATGCTCGGTTGCAAACACCCAATTATCCAAGCAGCGATGGGTCCCTTTTATACCACTAAACTTTGTGCAGCCGTCTCCAACGCTGGTGCCTTCGGTATTGTTTCACACACGAATCTACGAAACATTGACCCCATCAAAGAAATGGAAAAAAATATTCTCGATGTGGTTGAAAATACTGATGGCTCGTTCGGCGTGAACATTCGAACAGCTCGCCTTCAAATCGACTATCCTGAACTCATCAAGCTCATCCCTCGTTTGCGCAAAGAGAACAAAAAAGTGAGAGAACAACTCCGCCTAGTTATCACCTCAGCGGGGGATCCCCGTCCTGGGGCACATCATTTCAAAGACGTCGACCCCGACCTATTAGTCTTCCACGTAATTCCCGCTAAATGGCTTGCGGTCAAAGCACTAAATCCCGATTGGTTCCAGAAAAAATTCCCGGGTACGAAGGGCGTTCTTGATGGGATAGTAGCCACTGGCTACGAAGGCGGAGGCCATAACTCGTATGAAAAAGTCGCGACCACTGTCCTCACAGCTGAAATGGTTGAACTAGCAGGTGATTTACCCGTTGTGTCCTGTGGGGGCTGGTATGATGGGAAGGGTCTTGCTGGGGCACTAGCCATGGGTGCAGTAGGCATTCAAATGGGCACTCGATTCATTGCCACAAAAGAATGCGAATTTCATGATGAGTACAAGGCACTGATTCTTCCCGCAACCGATGAAGACACTGTGATGACTACTGGAGCTTTTGGACCAATTCGATTGCTCAAGAATGAATATTCAAAGAAGCACGGGGTTCCGGTTCCCGACCGAGATGCACGAATGGCTGAAGAAGCCTCGATGACTGCCGATGATCTCCTCGATGAAATGGAGCGCTACGAACTCGTCTACAAAGGCGATGTGCAGAAAGGACCCATTTTAGTTGGTCAGACTATCGGGGGAATCGATGATATTCCAACGGTCAAGGAAGTTGTTGACAGCATTGTCAAAGAAGCTGAGATGCGATTAAAAGACGTTTCAAAGCTTGTCAACTAAGAATTCATTATCGCACCGGGGAGCGTGGTTTATGCTCCTCGTCTCAATTTCATTCTCATAACACCTAGGGATTATTTTTTGACTTCGTTTTGATAGCGATGAATGATAACATAAATTATGAGCTCTGAGGACTCTGAGCTCTTTCACCGACGTATTTCACCCTTCATTAAGGATTTTTGAGTTTTAGATTCCCTAACATTTTATGAAAATGCTAATCAAATCCAAATCACTTTTAGTTTGCAGAAGGATTAAGTTCCGTGAAGCTAAGAAATTCTCGGAGTGTTAAGATTGGCGTCTGAGACTATGGCAGCCACTGAAGTGGTGGTTGAAGAGGTCTTAGGAGTTACTATTACAACCATTGTTGATAATCAAGTGGCACATCCGGGATTGGGTAATGTCCGTGGATTATCCATTCACGTTGATGTGCTTTTTCCAGGGCGTACTGAAGCTTTGCTCATGGATACTAGTGGCAGTGCCCAAGTCTTTCGTCATAATGTGCAAGCCTTAGGAATTGATTTTGCGAATCTCCGTGCAATAGTAATCACACATTTTCATCAAGATCATTTTGGAGCAATTCAACCCACGTTGGAAATGATTCAACATAATGATCTTGTCACCTATCTCCCAGCTCACCATGATGACCTGGAAGTAACCTTGAGTATGAAAAACATCCGCCATGTGATTGCCGAAGAAGCCAATATGATTCGTTCAGGTGTATCCACGACTGGGACAATGGGCCCAAAGAAGCTCAAAGAACATGCTGTTGTAGTTAATGTAGAAAGTGTTGGTCTCGTGCTGCTAACGGGATGTGCGCATCCCAAAGTTGGACGGGCTTTCCAGGCAGCAAAAAAAGTATTTCCGGGTCGTCAGGTGCATGCAGTGATTGGTGGTTTTCATCTGAAAACAGAAGAGGAAGGGGTCATTGTAGGTGAACTTTTCAAAAAAGAAGGGGTAAAATTAGTCTCACCATGTAATTGCACTAAAAAACCAGCGAAGGAAGCGATTCTAAGCATCGTTGGTGAAAGTGTCTATCGGGAAAATGGTTCAGGAACTACCTTCACAATTCAATAGTATCTGCTAAAGTTGTTTCCCAAGTTCAATCCAAAACTGATTTGGATCAGTTGGAACATCAATTAAAACTGGTTTTTTCGATTTGAATGATTTTCTGAATGCTGGTTTGAGCTCCTTTGGCTCAGTTATCCGAATACCTATGCCTCCGCTATTTTCTGCAAATGCAGCAAAATCGGGCTTGAGAAATTCGGTGGCACATTTGGGGAATTTCTCAAGGACTTGTTCATGAGAAATCATGGATAGTTCACTGTTGTTGTATACAACGACCACAACAGGGAGTTGATATTTGACTGCTGTTGTGAAGTCACCCATTAGCATGGCAAATGCACCATCACCAGTCAAGCTCACTGTGTTTCGGTTTTGATAAGCAAAAGCCGCACCTAGTGCTCCCGCAATGGATAGACAGCCACTTAGTTCATCTGTAAGCTTAGCGTAGGCGGAGGCCATTAAAGATGCGGTTTCCTCGTGACGAACAGTGACAAATGTCACCGAACCATTAGTTCGGAGCGCTTCAACAACCCCGAGGATGCTGTGACCCGGAATTCCAAAAATTGTATTTCACCCCAGCTTTAGCCAGCTGATCAACCAGAACTTCGGAAGCTGTTTTCTCCATAAAATCCCTCAGACAAAAAGAATTTTAGAATACTTATGGCTTTTTGAGTCTAATTAATAAGTTGTAGATCCGCGTGATGCTTGGTTGAATTATGAAGCCAGAACAACTCATATTCACTACGGTGTTATTCCCTCGAAAAGAATCAGAAACCAATGCACTTCTTCTTGTGGAAAGCATTCGAACGTTTGCTGAATCTTTATCAAAAAATCCTATATGGGTTTTAACCCCCGAATCCTCCCAAGATCTATCAAATTCAACAAAGACCCGGTTAGAAGACCTTGATGTTGAAATCATTCCATTCGCCATGGATGAATCAAAGCTCCCATTCTTTTTTGCAGATACAATCCAAGCGATTGCCTTTGCTGAAGCATTAGCAGAAAGAGATACCTCATTACTCGCTTGGTTAGATTCGAACACTCTTGTCTTGAATGATCCCAAAGAATTTCTCTTGCCGGAAGATAAAAGTCTTGGATTTCGACCAGTGCACCACACATTAATTGGATCACGCTATAAGGATCCTCTTGATCCATTCTGGACAGAGATCTATGAATTTTATCAGGTTCCACAAGACCGCATCTTCCCAATGGTAACACATGTCGACACAACCCAAATACGTCCATACTTCAACGCGGGTATTCTCGTGACGCGCCCCACCAATCGACTATTTCGAATATGGCATGATACATTTTTCGAACTTTATAAGAAACCACCCTTTCAAAGATTTTATCAACAAAATAAACGATACAAAGTTTTTATCCATCAAGCAGCACTTTCCGGTGTGATTCTCTCGATGTTTCCAATGGGAGAACTTCATGAACTTCCGAAGACCTATAATTACCCCCTCCACCTTTTTGAAGAGGACGTTTCAAATACCCGTCCAACCACGATTGAAGATCTCGTTACTGTTCGACATGAAGGGTTTTATCGAGACCAAGACTGGCTTGATAAAATTCCTGCACAGGAATTCCTGAAGAAATGGATATCAAAAAAACTAGCAGCCAATTCATTCATGTAATCAGTAGTATCCCCATGTAGGAGTAATAAGGTAAAGCGCCCTTTTGCCTTCATAGCGAATTACCCGGGAATCATGCATTTTTCTATGGTTGTTTACGCTCCCTTAGAAAGCATCAAGAAATGAATTCAGATGCTACTTTGATGGATTAAGTTCTGTTAAAACGAGGTTCACATCATCAACTAGTTCAGGTGGATCTTTGACGTTTTGAAAAGATGCAGCTATCGCATAAACCGCGTTGATTTGTGGACGAGAAAGGCCTTGACTTCTCAAATCTCGAACACGTTGAATCAAAGAATGAATAGCAGGGTAAATTTGAGTTGTTAAATAATCTTGAAAGACTTCACGTTTATTGACATCCACATAGTGGACTTCAACACCATATTTGTAACACGCACCCAAGATCCGCTCACGGATTTCTTCAGTGGCCACACCAATAGGAATCACAACAACGGGTGTACCTTCAGGCATAGCAACCTTATTTTGCACAGCCCGACCCACGGCTTCATACACATCACCCGGGCTCCGAATCCATTTAGCTTCAGCAAGAAGTATTCGACTTCCAGACTTTGCCAACAAATCCACTACGCCCCCCGGAATCGTAGCCTTTTGCTCAACGTCATACCCGCTAGCTTCTAGATGCCTTCGATATACTGATAATAGAAGATACTCTGACATAATATCACTTCTATCATGTACAATAGTTTCAAAGAACCTTTTGAGATTGTCGGCACTTGATCTCAACACCTAGAAGTTACCAATTTTACTTAGAAGCAAGAAAAGGTATAGAGGAAGGAGTGACGCAGCCTTTCCTAATTCAAAAATTAAACGCCTAAATAGAAGGAGAGTACTTTCTGTAATAATTGACAGGATTTTTTCTCTTTGAGTAAATCAAAGAAGAGCAAAAAACAATCAAGGATTAGAGCGAATGCAAGATCTATAATAATCGTAGTGATCTTAATCACTATCTTCAGCGGTGTTTCATTTTATCTGGGAATGGCCACTCCCCGTACTTTTACCACACCTGTCAATCTTAGTGGTTTTACCTTATCATTGAACGATGACATCACCGTGATTTATGGTCCAGCCCATACTGGTATCAGAATAACATTTCAGGTTACGTCCCAATCACATTCATGGACCCTTGACATTAGAGATATAAATGGAGCTCCAGTCGGTATGCTATCAGATTGGGGGACTGGAATCTTCTCAACTCCTTGGCTTTACGCTCCAGGCGGTTGTATCATTCTGATACATTCATCATCTAGCTCTCCAACTAGCATGAATTTAGATGGGATTCTAACAATTATATCGAGTCGATTCCCCTTTATCTAATTACACGACGCAATTTTTTGTCAAGTCCAACATCAGGTATAGCTTTCCATATTCGAAAGCTGTGTGACCATATCGTCAACCAGCTTCGTCCATCAAAATCACTCAAAGATTGAGTATCAGAGCCTTCAATAGTAAATTGGTAGAATAAAAAAACAAAGATAGAATTTCCATTTTAAGAGATGAAGCTATGACAAAGAAATCGAGAAAGCAACCAAACCAGCTGATTGATGAAAAGAGCCCTTACCTTTTGCAACATGCCTACAATCCTGTTAATTGGTATCCATGGGGCGAAAAAGCGTTTACGAAGGCAAAAAAGGAGAACAAGCCCATTTTTCTTTCTATTGGGTATAGTACATGCCACTGGTGCCATGTCATGGAACGTGAATCCTTTGAAAACCCTCGCATCGCGAAGCTGATGAATGATGTATTTGTGAATATCAAGGTTGACCGTGAAGAGCGCCCGGATATAGATTCACTTTACATGTCGGTTGCTCAAATGATGACCGGAAGCGGTGGTTGGCCACTAACCATTATTATGCGTCCAGATAAGAATCCGTTTTTTGCAGCAACCTATATCCCACCGAAATCGCGGTTTGGTCGGATTGGGATGGATGAATTAATTCCGGAAATCCAACGATTATGGACTCATAATCGCAATCGATTAGACACTATTTCGAAGAATATTCAAAATAGCCTTGAAGCATCGGCTACTGGGTCCTCTGGAGCGGAATTAAGTGAAGGCGTTTTAGAAATCGCATATGACAGATTACGGGAACGATTTGATGAACAACATGGTGGTTTTGGATTTCGTCCCAAGTTCCCATCACCGCATAATCTTTTATTTTTGCTCCGTTACTGGAAGCGAACGCGAAATCCTGAAGCACTTCGGATGGTTGAAAAAACCTTACAGTCATTGCGGTTGGGCGGCATCTTTGATCATATAGGATTTGGTTTTCATCGCTATTCAACGGATTCAAAGTGGCTCCTACCTCACTTTGAAAAAATGCTTTATGATCAAGCCATGTTAACATTGGCATATGTTGAAGCCTTCCAGGCAACACGAAAGGGTGAATATGCTCAAACTGCTCGAGAGATACTTACCTATGTACTCCGTGACATGACGAGTCCAGCAGGAGGTTTCTATTCAGCGGAGGATGCAGATAGTGAAGGAGAGGAAGGTAAATTCTATGTTTGGTCTGAACAAGAAGTTCGAAATGTGTTATCAAAGAAGGAAGCGAAAAAATTTCTTAGTGTGTTTAATTTTGAATCGCAAGGAAACTTTCTGGAAGAGGCAACAGGAAAGCGTATGGGCACAAATATACCACATCTAGCGCGATCCATCTCCAAAGAAGCCGTAGCAGAGAAACTGACAATAAAAGCATTAACAAATCTATTAGAGGGTGCTCGACAAAAGCTCTTTACTGTTCGAGAAAAGCGGATTCATCCCCATAAAGATGACAAGATACTTGTCGACTGGAATGGCCTAATGATTGCCGCGTTGGCCAAAGCAGGTAGAATTCTTGGAGAACCAAAATATACGAAAGCCGCAAAACATGCCGCTAATTTTGTTTTCCAAGAAATGTATAAGGATGGACGTCTTTTGCACCGATTTCGGGATGGAGAAGCAGTAATTCCAGCCTTTCTAGATGATTATGCATTCATGATTTGGGGTTTACTTGAACTATACGAAACAACTCTTACACCTGAATATCTAGCAAAAGCCATTGCATTAAATGAAATATTACTCTCTCATTTTTGGGATGATAAGAACGGTGGATTCTTCTTCACCGCTGACGACGCGGAAAGGTTGCTTGTTCGGAAAAAAGATGCATACGATGGTGCTATTCCCTCTGGAAATTCAGTGGCAATGCTGAATCTACTACGGTTGAGCCGAATTACGGCGGATGCCGATTTAGAATCCAAAGCGGCAAAAACCGGACAGGCGTTTTCCAGTAATGTTCTCGGGGCTCCAGTAGGATTCACCCAGATGATTAGTGCTGTTGATTTTGCGGTTGGTCCAACCTTTGAAATAGTCTTAATTGGAGATCGAACAGCCCCTGACACTCTTACTATGATTCAAGCAATTACTAATCGATTTATACCAAACAAAGTGCTACTGCTAGTTCCTGAAAAAGATGAAGAACAAATAACTCAGCTTGCCCCCTTTACTAGGGAGTATACACGAATTAATGGGAAGACAACAGTCTACGTGTGTAGTAATCATCAATGCCAACTACCAACCACTGAAATTAAAAAAATGCTAAAACAACTGAAAGAAACTTAGCGAGACTAGAATGTTTATGGCCTCTGCACTTTCATACAAAGGAAGGTTGGTTTGGTTGAAACTTTTTCATAGTCTTCAGGATTGACTTTTTGAAACTCTCTTAGGGGTTGAGCTTCCAGGACTTTTTTGATTTGGAACCCAGCTTCAATTAAAGGTTCAAAGATCGATGGGAGAGAACGGTGGTAAAAAGGAACAATAACTGGTTCACCGAAACCAGTCCAAAGCCACTCGACCCGTTGTGTTTCAAAATAGTTCTTTCCTACTCGCATTAGTGAGGGATCATATGGATGAACTGTGGAAAAAACAACTGTACCACCGGGTTTAAGGATGCGGTAATAGTTATAATTCCCTGGCTTTTTATCACGCCTGGTATTCCTCTATTCATCTATTCGATTGGTCCTTGGATAATCTCGATTTCAATTGAAGGACTTCATCGAACGGCAATATTCACAATGAGAATTTGGACTTGTCTTGCCGCTCTAAGCTTGTTGACACTTTCTACACGCTTTTCTGTGCTCCTTCATGGAATGCAACGCCTTCAAGTGCCAAGTCTTTTCATAGCATTGACGGCATTAACTTATCGTTACATCTTCTTATTTTCTGATGAAGCATACCGAATGGGTCTTGCTAGAGAAGCACGTACAGTAAAAAAAGAACGTATAGTCCGTCTTCGAACTTGGCGTACAATTTCGAGTATGATCGGTACCTTGTTTATTCGTGCATACGAACGGGGAGAAAAAGTCTACCAAACTATGTTAGCCCGAGGATTTTCGGGAAAATTCCATTTAGTAACACATTTGAAAATGGAATTGAAGGATTATGCATTTGCAATTAGCCTATTGTTAATTGCTGTTATGATATATTTTACACCACTCTTTGCACCCTTTACAGTTGTTGGAGGTTGGTTTTGAAAATGGTTCATTGTGCAGTAGATTTGAAAAATATTCAGTATCAGTACCCAGACGGCCACCTTGCCCTAGAAGATATTAATTTTCAAGTAGGTTTACATGAACGCGCAGTCATACTCGGGGCGAATGGAGCAGGGAAATCAACATTGCCTTCAGTGATGTGTGGCATCATTGAAGCTAACTAAGGATCTATTAAAATTCTTGATCAAGAACTTACATCAAAAAACGTGCGTGAACTCAGAGCCTCAATTGGTCTTGTCTTTCAGGAGCCAGACAACCAGCTCTTTATGCCCACTCTTTGGGAAGATGTTGCGTTTGGCCCTTTGAACATGGGGCTTTCTGAAGTAGAGGTAAATACACGTGTTGATGAAGCACTACAAGTGGTAGGTCTTCCACACCTCAAAGAAAACCCCCCCCCCACCATCTAAGCGTGGGAGAAAAGATGCGAGCAGCCATTGCCACCGTCTTAGCAATGCGTCCAAAGATCCTTGTCTTTGATGAACCAACCGCCCATTTGGATCCACGAAGTCGCGATGAATTTGTGAAATTCTTGTCCAAACTTCACTCTGAAGGCGATTTAACTATTATTACAGCGACTCATGATGTGAACATTGTGCCACGACTTGCAGAACGAGCATATGTACTAAGTGAGGGAAGATTTATTGGAGCAGGTTCTGTTTCCGAAATTTTCTCTAATTTATCAGTCTTAGACCAAGCCAACCTTGAACCACCTATTCTTGCACAGCTATTCCAAAAAACCCGTGAATATTCTGAAAGGATGAGCGAAGAACCGTTGCCAATGACTTTGACAGAGGCAGCGTCTCTTATTAGAAAATATTACAATTTGCTTCGTTAGTCTTCAACCACGAAAGATCAAATAAAGCGATTAGTTCCTTTGAAGAAACCAAACGGTATAGAGGATGTAAATTAATTTCGAACACATTCGTAGTTTTAGCAGTCATTAGGAACATCAATTGGGTTAACCACTAAAAAATGAAAACCGTGATCTTCAGGTTCTTTGATTAATGTCCTAATTGAAGCACCACAAATTGTACAGACTTCAACATAGTCAGGGAATTTTCTTTTGCATTGTGGGCAATAAATCAACTCTGTCACCCATAAGAAAGGCAGTAAGTTCATCCCTAAAAACTTCGGTGAACCGCTACGCTAAGAAAATTGCAAATTGATAAGTAAACCTACGAGAAATTTAGGAACTAGAGTTCAGTTATTACAAATATGGACGATTTATGAAATACATTTCATGATAGTGATTTTCTTGCCAAACTCAGTAACTATGTCAGGAAGCACCTCTGCAACACCAATACCCGAGTCTTGGACACGTCCACTATGATTAGACACATAAAAACCATAGACTCCGGTATCCAAGACTTTGGCGGCTCCTTTAGGGACATGATTTCCTTGAAAAAGACCGGTAAGTTGATCGCATTAACGATTTCTTTTAACTCCTTGGTACTCTCGGAGCTCAAGTGATACTAATTGGGCGACCACTTGCTCGAACGGCCTTAGCCGGCGGCAACCGCAGTGAAGTTGTATCTTGATTATGTTAAAAGACTTTTACATCGTGCCATGATAATGACAGGCTGTAACTCACTCAAAGATGTGAACAGATGAATCCTCTAAACAGAATAAATCAAGTCGTCGAAATAAGAATTGTTAAATTCCCAGATAATCGCCGTAGACAAATTGTCGTTGAAACCATGCGACAATGGCGTCCATTGTTACTTCAAAGGCGACAGGGTTGGAGAGGCTATGATTGGCTCCGGGAACAATAACCAATTCTTTCGGATCTTTAGCGGCATTGAAGAACCGAGTTACACCAGCAAGATCAATTTCTTTGTCAACATCTCCAGTAATGACCAAAAGTGGTTTAGGCGCCAGTTTCTGGATTTCATTTATAGGATTGATTTTTTTCGCATCTTGAATCATACGTTCAACTAGCCCATGACGCCATTTCGGGTCAGTAAGACCAATAACTTCATCTGGTGCTGTACGAAGAAGCTCTTCAATGCCTGCAGGAACCAAGGGCGATTTGGCAAAAGCTAGAGTATCATAGACGGGCGCTCGAAGAGCCAACGATGTGATTAACGGATTTCTTATTGTTTCTCTCACAGCAGCGGCTGCACCAAAACTTGCTGCAAAAATCCCAATAAATTCGGGTGAAACAAATTCTGATTCGATGAAATGGGTGATTGCTGCTTTGGCATCATAAATTTCACCAGCGAGACTGAATCGTCCCTCACTAGACCGAAACCCTCGAAAATCGAAGGTGAGGACAACGAATCCTGCTTTGGCAAGCCGTGTAGCGATTCCACTTACTTGGTCAGAGGCGCCAGGGAACCCATGAAATTTACAGATACCTGCAAATACCCCTTCTTTATCTGGAAGGACAAAGTTTCCTCGAACTGCTTCACCTTCAGAAAAGAACTCTGTGGGAACAACACGAATCTTCACGTGCTAACACTCGTGGGTAAAATGTCTTTCAACCATAAACGGTTTGTGGATGATGAAAAATGAGAAAGAAACCAACCAGAAGTGAGATCTGGTTAAAAGATTTTTAAGAATTGGCAAAGAGTTTTGAACCGAAAAAACTTGTTATCAAACTGGAGCGAACCAGATGAGTCTGACAACTGAAGTATCAATTTTGATTGGTGGTGAAGCTGGTGCAGGAATCTCTGCGGCTGGAATTTCACTAGGAAAAGTCTTCATGCGTGGAGGATTACATGTTTTTGGAACCGTGGATTATCCTTCCCTGATTCGTGGTGGTCACAACTTCTACATGGTCCGTGCTAGTACGGACCCCGTGTATAACCACTGGGATACGCATGATCTCATTATTGCTCTCGATGCAAATACGATTCAGCGCCATTGGAAAGAGCTGAAACCTGGCGGAGGCATCATCTACGATGGAGATGAAATTCCTGCTGAAAGTCCTGATCTCCCAAAAACGATCCAGAATCTATATTCAATTCCCCTCAAAACGATTGTCAAGGAAGTTCAAGGTCGAAAGGTTGTTCGTAATACCGTTGCTTTGGGTGCCGCACTCGGAATTTTAGGCTATAACATTAACATCTTGGAAGAGATGCTTCGGGATTTCTTCATTAGCAAAGGGGAAAAAGTTGTCAACATGAATGTGAATGCGGCCCGTGCGGGATTTAACTACGCCCAAAAGCATTTTACTCAGAAGCTAAAGCAAAAGCTTGTACCTACCAAAGAGATTCAGAAAGATCGAATTTTTATTACAGGAAATGAAGCAGTTGCACTGGGTGCCATTGCTGCAGGCTGCAAATTTTATGCAGCGTATCCCATGACGCCGGCTTCACCTGTACTTCATTTTCTTGTCGCCCAAGCAGAACGCTTTGGGATAGTGGTTATTCAAGCGGAAAGTGAAATTGCGGCCATCAATATGGCTGTGGGTGCGTCATATACCGGTGTTCGGGCGATGACTGGTACTTCCGGTGGAGGATTTTGCTTAATGACTGAAACTCTAGGCATGGCTGGTATGACCGAAACACCATTAGTGATTATGCTCGGGCAACGAACCGGACCTAGCACAGGTCTTCCCACATACACAGCTCAAGGCGACCTGCGATTTGCGGTTCACGCTTCGCATGGTGAATTTCCTCGAGTGGTTATTGCCCCGGGTGACGTTGATGAGTGTTACGAGTTCACAATTGAGGCCTTCAATCTCGCCGATGAATTCCAAATCCCTGTTATCCTGTTAACTGACAAGCATCTCATTGAAAGCTCCACATCCACTAAACCGTTCATAATTGACGGCGTGGAGATTAATCGTGGTAAGCTCCTTCCCCTGTCGCCGTATTCTGAAAAAGAACCCTATTTGCGACACAAGTTGACCTCAGATGGGATTTCCCCACGTCTGATACCCGGGACCCCGGGTGCGTTAATCCATACAGATTCCGCCGTACACAAAGAAAGTGGATTTCAGGGGGATGATTGCGAAATTACCATAAGAATGGCAGATAAACGGTTTGACAAATTGCCGAAGCTTCTGAAACGACTCAAGAAGCAACCTCTTGTTAAAATCTATGGACCCAAAAGTGCTGACATTACCCTTGTTGGCTGGGGATCTACCAAAGGAGTCGCTCTCGAAGTGCTTCGCATCCTTAGGAAAGAGAACATCAAAGCCAATTTTTTACAAGTCGTTTATCTTAGCCCCTTTCCAACGGAGGAGGTAAAATTGGCATTAAAGGGTCAGACCTCGATTTTGATTGAGGGAAACCAAACTGCCCAACTTGGAAGCCTAATAAAAGAACATACCGGTATCGAAATACCACGGATGGTATTACGTTATGATGGCAGGGCATTTAATCCACTTCAACTCAGCCGACAAATCAAGGAGGAACTCTAAAACAAGGATGGATGTGAGGACATTTGGCACGATTTCGATGCATGGTCTGTAATTGGGTGTATGATGAGAATGAACAAGGTATGAGGTTTGTTGATGTGGATGCCAAGACTTTCCATTGTCCTGTCTGTGGCGCACCGAAATCTGCGTTCGTTCCTGAAGGTATTACAAAGGGTGCTGAAGACATCGGAACAACTGTTGCGGATAAAATCGTAAAGCAATTGGAAGCTTTAGGCATAAAATACATTTATGGCAGTCTTGGTGATTCAAACCTCCCGTTGATTGATGACTTTCGACGCAGTAAACAAATCCGATTCATTCTAGCCCGACACGAAGAAACCGCTGCATTCATGGCAGCAGCAACAAAACGATTAGAAAGGAATGAAAAATGATGGAGAAACCAACTCGAGAAAACATCAAAACTCAAGAACCCAATACTTGGTGCCCAGGCTGTGGCAATTTTGGCATCTTAAGAGCTCTGCATACCGCCATTGTTGATCTAGGCATTCCACGCGAACAAGTTATACTTGTCACGGGAATTGGCTGCCACGGAAAAATCTCCAACTACATCAACATCAACGGATTCCATGGCATCCACGGACGTGTTCTACCAGTTATGGCTGGAATAAAGCTGGCAAACCATGACCTTACCATTATTGGTCACGCTGGTGATGGTGACCAATATGACGAAGGACTTGGACACTTCCCACATGCAGCACGTCGCAACATCGATGTTAAATTATTCACTCATAATAACAAAGTCTTTGGACTCACCACGGGACAAATTTCACCCACAAGTATCAAAGGTTTTATTAGCAAAACCACACCGCATGGAGCCTTTCCCCCGCGCATCGAACCGCTGAAAATCGCTTTAGCCAGTAATGCTACCTTCGTTGCCCGTGGTTGGGTTGGCGATGTTGGACACCTCAAAGAACTCATGAAAGCTGCTATCCAACACAAGGGGTTTGCCCTCGTCGATATGCTTCAGGTTTGTGTTGTTTGGAATCTAGTCCAAGATTACAAGTTTTATCGTGAACGTGTCTACAAACTCGAGGAACAAGGCCATGACCCTTCAGACTATTTTTCCGCAATGAAACGAGCCGAAGAATGGGGCGACAAGATTCCTATCGGCATCTTCTATCAAGCAGACCGACCAGTCTATCGGAGTTCCTTTCCCCAACTTACAAAAACTCCGCTTGTAAAGCAGCCCCTCAAAGTAAAAGGTTTCACTGACTTTCTCCAAGAGTTCACCTAAATCTGACGGGCTTTGAACTAGTTTTACAGAGCTTTAAAGACAATTTTGTTGCAGAAACCCATTGCTTAGATTTGAGCTCTATGTGTTTTGTGTCCCTATCATCGAAGAAAGTGATATCGACTCACGGACCAACTAATTGTAGCACTGCATATTGTTCTGGAGTATCAGCCATGAAAAGAAAAATAGAGCCTACTAGCATGAGCTAGACAGGCTTGATGAAGTAAGCTAGGTTCCCGTTTTCTAGTTCTTGAGGTTCAACTTTGACTTTCATTCCCACTTTGGGTTTGCTTTTTAGTCCCTTCATATGTGCAGCGAGGCGGAGTTCGTCTTCGAACTCAATCACGCCAACTACGTAGGGAACATTGGTTTGTTTGGCGATGCCATCTGGAGCAAAGTGGACAATCGACCAAGTGTAGAGGGTGCCTTCAGGGTTCACTTCAAACCACTCAAGATCAGCTCCGCCGCATGGACAAGTAAACCTGGGTGGCATAAATTTTTTTCCGCAACTTTTGCATTTGGTTGCTAAGAACTTACCCTCTTCAAGGCCTCCGATGAATTTTCGGAATTCAGCTGTCATCCGCTGTCGGTTCTTCACATCTGATGAAAGCTCAACAACGAAACCAATTTCACGTTCACTCATCACAGTTCACCTTAGCGTTCCAAAATAAACACGTTCACAAATTGCCCGTGTTGACCCACATTATGGGTGAGGGCGACTTCAACGTCGGGGACTTGGCGTGGCTTCTCAGCTGTGCCAAATGCTTGTTTGTAAGCATCGACGACTTGACCGATACCAGTCGCACCTAGCGGATGACCTTTTGATTTAAGACCTCCATCCACATTGGTTGGCACACCTGGTCCATCAATATATGCTCCACGTTCTGCAGACCATTCACCGCCTTTTCCGCGTTCACAAAAACCGAGGTCTTCGTAAGCCATGATTTCAGCAATACTAAAGCAATCATGGACATAGGCAACATCGATATCCTTAACGGTTTTTCCGCTTTGTTTGTAAGCCATCGCGCCAGCACGAACATTACCCGCGATATTGGTCAGATTTGGTCGATCTGTAATTCGGAATGTGTCGGATGATGTGCCGATACCGGTAATCCAGAGGGGTTCACTGGACATTTTTTTGGCTTTTTCTTCATTAGCCATGATGACGGTTGCTGCCCCATCGCTGATGAGACAACAGTCATACAATCGTAAGGGCATTGCAATGGGAATTGACTCACTAGCATCTTCAATTGTGATTTGGCGACGTAGTTGGGCGTTCTTATTATAGTAGCCATAATAATGGCTTTTAACGGGAACCGATGACAGTTGTTCTCGGGTAAGATCATCAACAGCCATCTTTCGAGCTGCATAAAGTGAATAAAATGTGGGAAAACTAATCCCGTAGATATACTCCCAGCGGTGGTCACCCGCTACTGACATGAGTTCTGTTGCGTAGGCTGAACTTAGCCAAGTCATGGTTTCCACGCCGATGGCGGCCACGACATCGAATTGCCCAGATGCAATTTGAGCCCAGGCACTGCGGATAGCGGTGGAGCCGGTAGCGCATGCTGTTTCTACGCGCATTGTTGGCTTACCAATTATTCCGACTTCGTCTGCTACGAGGGCTGCTCCGGCGCCTTGACCGGCAAAGGCTTCGGCGGCGATGCCAACGACACTTGCTTCGACATCATCGTTTGTAATACCAGCGTGTTCGAGGGCAGGGAAGTAGGATTCGTGGGCAAGTTCCCGGAAGGTGACTGCAGGGTAAGTAGCTTTTTCGCCTTCTATGTCCTCATTGATGACCTTGCCGCGTTTGCCAAATTTGCTATGGCCGATGCCTACAATGGCGACTTTTGGAATTACCACTTGTTTTTCACCTTTTTTGGGGTTCTAAGTTTGTGTTTCTATCACGAGTTTCGCTAATAGAATCTTTTCGTTTGTTCTAGAAGTTAGACTCGTTGAAGGAGTGTTATTTCCCTTTGAATTTGGGTTTGCTTTTTTGGAAAATGGCTGATACGCCAATTCCAAAGTCTTCGGTTTGCGTGGTTTCAAGAAGGGCTTCCAGCTCTTCTTTGTTGCCTTCCTCCAGCGTTACATCATAAGACATATTGAGTGTCTTCTTCGCGAGTCGGACGGCAACAGGAGCAGCATCAGCGATTTGTTGGGCCATAAATAATGCCTCTGAATGTAATTCATCAGAGGGCACAACTTTGTTAACAAGACCAATTTCGTACGCTTCGTCTGCAGGGATTTGTCGACCCGTCAGGATGATTTCCTTTGCTCGACCCATTCCCACGAGCCTTGGTAGTCGTTGTGTTCCACCCCAGCCAGGGATTAATCCAACGTTCACTACCTCAGTAACCCAGCATTTCGCATCCTTCGCGGCCACGCGGAGGTCTGCAGCCATCGCCATTTCAAGGCCCCCACCGATTACTAATGCATTAAGCTCAGCGATTACAGGCTTGGGGAATGTTTCGATACGGCGGAAAAGAGCTTGACCATCTACTAAGAATTTTCGTCCAGCTTCGGGATCTGATGCCAAAGATGCAGCAGCTTTTAGGTCGGCTCCAGAAGAGAAGACTTTCTCGGAGGCGGACCGGATTACGACGGCCCGGACTTTGTCATCTTTTTCGATTTTGTCAAGAAGTTCAGTGAATTCTTTGACCATTTGAGGGTTGATGCCGTTTAAGGCATCGGGTCTGTTGAGGGTAATAACGCCGATGTTTTCTTCATCTGCAAGAAAATGTCCTTCAATTTTGTACTTGAGAGTTTCCATTTCATGTTCCTCCATTTTCAAGATTCTTATTCGGTGTATTCGAAGAAACCTTTGCCAGATTTCATACCGAGTTCACCTTTTTCCACTTTTTCCAACAACAACTTTGGTGTAGCATAGCAATCACCAAGCCCTTCATGAAGAGTACTAGCAGTGGCTACGGCTATATCTAACCCGACAAAATCAGCCAAAGTAAGGGGTCCAACTGGATGATTGGCTCCAAGCGTCATAGCAGTGTCAATATCCCTACCCGTGGCTAGCCCATCTTGAAGAATCTTGATTGCTTCACCCATTAGAGCGCCGAGAATCCGGTTGACAATAAATCCTGGTGAATCTTTCACCTTGACAGGTGTTTTATCAAGCTTCTTAGAAAATTCTATGGCTGTTTCAATGGTCTCCTTGGATGATTTTTCACCCAGCACAATCTCTACAAGTTTCATTGTGTAGACGGGATTGAAGAAGTGAGTTCCAATTACTTTGTCTGGGCGATTAGTTGCTGTGGCTATTTCGGTGACACTAAGTGAAGAAGTATTTGTGGCTAAGATGGTTTCAGCTTTTGTGTATTCATCAAGTTTACCAAAGAGTTCTTTCTTGACTTCCATATCTTCAAAGATAGCTTCTACGACCATGTCAACGTCTTCGACAGCTTCTTTAAGGTCGGCGACGCCATGAATTCCATCGATGATAGCTTTGGCAGCTTTGAGATCTAGTTTCTTGCGTTCGACTCCCGTTTTGACCATGTCTTTGATTTTGCTTTTCCCTTTATCGATGAATTCTTGTTTGAGGTCGTTGAGGTTGACTTCGATGCCAAACCGGGCAGCTTGATATGCGATACCTGTGCCCATGGCACCCGCGCCGATGACGGCGATCCGTTTGATTTCCATTTTTTTCACTTCAATAGTATTTGGCAATGAAAACCATGTTAAATTGTCTAAGCTGAACTGGGTTGTCCTATTTTAATACAACTAAAAGTCAAAATTTAAGAACAGAAAAACGATTGAATGGTGAATAGTGGAGTAAATTAGAGGAGTTACTGGGTACGGATTCGACGGAGTTGATGTTTTAGCTTTATGAATTGGCGGTCAAACTCAGCTTCAGTGATAACACCCGAGCTGAGGGCAGACTCTAATTGTCGAAGTTCTTCGACCAGTTGAGCTTCTTCGCTAGTGACGATTCGTTCCAAGGATTGAGAAGAAGAGGAAGAGGGGTGTGCGGCTTCAATAGAGACTGGGACAGCTGTTTGCAACACTGAAGTTTTTTCGAGTTCTTCCGATGTTATCAGTTCTTGAGTAGTCTGAGAAGTGAAGGGGGACATCGGTCTTTCTGAGGGGGGTGTTTCTCTTACCTCTTTCTTCTTTAACAGGATTTTAGCAGGTTTTTTCGTTTTCATAATGGTCTTTGCAAGGAGGAATTCAAGCTCCGAGATAAGCCCTGGATTTAGCACATATTTTTTAAGAACCGTTATTCCTGCGTTTTCAGGCTCGGTGATATTGTGGCAAGAATGGCACACAAAGATCATCTGGGGTTGTTTGAACGAGGAGTTGCATTGAGGACATTGGTATCCGCGGAAAACACGGAATTCGTGTTCATCTCTACTGCGTATTCCACATCGGTTACAATAGATTTCTTGTTCGTCTGTAATTCGTACGCTAATGGTTCCACAGGTGAGATGTTCGAAGAGTTCGACAGGTTGGGCAGGCGTTTGACAGCCAGGGCAAAGAAGGTGGGGATGAAGATGAAGAGACTTGCATTTTGGACAGGCCAGTGAGCTATCTGTGGGTTCAGTGAGAAGAATTCCATAATCGGCGAGACGTTCAAGTAACTGCATTGCCTCCTCATCGTCGAGTCCAGTAATGGATGAAGCTAGTGGGTAGGAATACCCAATTTTGGTTGTAGCGAGTTCTGAAGTCAATTCAGCTTGTTGCCGTGTTAAAAGTGCTAAAAGTAAGGTTCGAGCTTCCTCTTCTTGGAGAATTGCCAACTCTGATAAGTCAGTAGGAGCCTTGCGTGTCGCGAATTCTTCGAGTTCCTTGGTGATTACTTCGAGCAGTTCTTTTCGAAATTCACTGGTGACGGCTTTGAATCCGTTTGGCTCACGGTACATATTAGCTAAGACCGGATCGATTTTGACTTCGATACTTTTGAAAAATTGATCGTACCGGGCGTCAGGATCTCTTGCTCCGACTGCGAGAACTTTCATCAATACACGACCCCGCTGGATAAGAAGCTTGAAGTTTCCCATGGCAATTGAACTGAGATTACCGCCGGAGGTTTCATGCGCGAAGTCGTGACTTGCAGCGATGAATCCGGAAAAAAGGTCGGGATTAAAGGAGAATCCCGGAACGGTGATATGAGACAGGAGCAGTCCACTATTTGCATCGATGAGCCAGATGCCATAAAGTACCATTTAGGCTCACACCTCGCACTTGAAAGTAACCCTGGAATTCAGCGCGTCTTTCAACTCCCACAGATATCCAAAGGGTGCATAAAGCCGCATTCTATGCATTCTTCGGCAATTCAGCTTGTGTCGAATATGGCATTTAATACTGTTCCTTGAGGAAAAAATTCTGCGAAAAATTAGAGTTTCACGAAATTCACTAAACTTGGCATTGTCGACAAAAGTTCGCTAAACGTACACCTGATTTTACAGAAGAAAGGGTTGTTTTACAAACGGGACAGGAATCTCCTCCCTTTCCGTGGACTTGAAGAAAATCGCGGACTTCAAATTGGAGCGTGTCACCAACTCGATCTGCAATTGTTGTTATAGCTTGTCGTAGCACAGATTGGGTGGCTGAATACAAGGTTTGGATTTCGGTTTCGGTTAGAGTTGAACGCTTTCGAAACGGCAGAATTTTCGCTGCAAAAAGAATTTCGTCTGCATACGCATTCCCTAGCCCCGCAACGAATCGTTGATTCACCAATATGTGTTTTATGACTGCATTGAACTTCCGAATTCGCTGCTGAAACACATCAAAGGTTAGAGTAGGATCAAGCGCATCCGGTCCTTGTTCATCAAAGTTGGGGATAAGAGACGTAGACTCATCTTTTAGGAGCAGATAGAGTTTCCCCATGCTTTTCGGGTCAATATATCGTAAATCCCATCCATTATCTAGCTGAAACCGGAATCCCATTTTTTTCTGCTTGGAAGTCGATGGCGATTGTAATTTGAGTCGTCCAGCAAGCATGAAATTGATATACAAATGTGCTTCAGGCGCAAATTGGATAATAAGAAATTTACCAAACCTGTTAAAACCCTTGATCGTGCTATTTTGCAGCTCTTTAATGAAAGTTTCAGCTGTTGGGCGACGTAGTAAGAGTGGACTGTGAATTTCAACTTCTTTGATTATTCTTCCAACCAATGTTCGGTTGAGGATATCTTTAGCTACTTCAAGATCCGGTAGTTCTGGCACAATGTTCCGCTCACAGACTTTTCCTGCACATTATTAGGTTTATGTGACTTTTGTTTCTGGCTCGGATTCGGCTATGATTTGGGGGGGACCGCCTCCCCTTTTCAGGAGCCAGTAGGCTAGGAAAAGGATGAACAGTGCTAGGACAGCAAAAAGGCTTTCGACCACGATTGTCGCGATGAAAGGATCTAATATTGGATAGAGGATGAATTGGAGAATTATTAGAGGAATAAAGTCGAACAAGAAGTGTGCGAGAATGGCTACTAAGGCGAAAATAAACCGGTGGTGCCACACGGCCAAAGCAACAAGGATAGTAGCAGAAACATGAAAGACAATGGCAATATTTCGTTCAATTGCTCCAAGTATGAAGTTGAAAATTAGTATTGACTCAGAAGGTAGAGGAACAATTGTTATCAGCCATTCATAGAGAAACCCATAGGTGAGCACAGTAAGGACATAGACTAAGAGCGCTTCGCACAATCCCCAGCCCAAACCAAAACAAAGAGCATGTTTTAACGTTTTGATGAATGCAGGGTATTTGTTGAGGAATCCGTATTTGATCCCTTCTTCGAAAAGCCCTGCCATCAGCGAACCTAGGAAAATTAGAATGGCGACATAAATTGCATAAAATGGTGGAGCGATGGTTAGCCCCCACAAATCGAGAACAAGAAGAATTGGAGTCCGAGCCAATAATGCCAAGAGCCAGAAAATTCCACCAAGGAGGGCCGACAACCACATACTCCCTTTAAACCGAGCAATGTAAAGAAAAATCAGAAATGCGGGTAAAATTGCAATTAAACTGCCAGCAACTGCTGTTAGGATCAGGAAAAGGCTCATATCAACTCCCCGTTTAGAACTATCTTTAGCTTCCATAAATAGCTCTAGTTATATTCGACGTTTCATCCTTTTACTACTCTAAAAAGTGGTGAAATCCTTAAAGGAAAGATGATACTCAAAACATTGACAGGTGCATTTCTATGGTAGATTACAAAGTTCGAGATCTTGCCCTCGCTGAACAAGGTCGTAAAAAAATCGATTGGGCAGAATCTCAGATGCCCGTTTTAATGGGAATACGCAAAAAATTCGCAAAAACCAAACCACTCGAAAATTTGCGGATTTCCGGTTGTCTACATGTGACCAAAGAAACCGCAGTTTTAATTGAAACCTTTGTTGCTGCGGGTGCAGAGGTTTCGTGGAGTGGCTGTAATCCTTTATCCACTCAAGATGACGTAGCAGCAGCTCTAGTGGCAAATAATGTGTCCGTGTTCGCTTGGCATAACCTGAACACGGAAGAATACTATTGGTGTATTGATCAAACCCTCAAAATTAACCCCCAACTTACCCTAGATGATGGTGCAGATCTCATTTTCAGAGTTCATACCAAGAAACCAGATCTTGCTAAGAAGGTGCTTGGCGCCTCAGAGGAGACCACAACGGGCGTCCACCGTCTTCGCGCGATGGCTGCCGATGGAAAACTCTTGTACCCGGTCATTGCTGCAAATGATTCTGTGACCAAGCGGGAGATGGATAACATCTTTGGTACCGGTCAATCCGCCCTAGATGGAGTGTTACGAGCAACGAACATCCTGTTTGCCGGAAGCACCATAGTTATTGGTGGATTTGGACACTGCGGTCGAGGACTTGCCCAACGCGCACGGGGTATGGGCGCAGATGTCATTGTCACCGAAGTTGATTACCTCCAAGCACTGAAAGCCCGGATGGAAGGGTATCGCGTCATGCCCATGATTGACGCAGCACCCCTCGGCGACGTTTTTATCACTTCAACCGGAATGCGCGATGTTATTACCAAGGAGCATTTTGAAGTCATGAAAGATCGGGCGATTCTAGCCAACGCCGGTCACTTTAACGTCGAAGTTAACACCGAAGAATTAGCAAAAATGGCGAAGAAAGATCGGGTGATTCGGGAAAATAACCGTGAATACACGTTGAAAGATGGCCGTCGCATTTACTTACTTGGCGAAGGACGCCTTGTGAACTTAGCTGCAGCAGAAGGGCATCCTTCTTCGGTTATGGATTTATCCTTTTCCAACCAATTTTATGCTATGCTCTACTTGAAAGATCACCACAAAGAGCTCTCCAATGAAGTATATGTGCTTCCACGAGAAATCGATGAGACAATCGCGCGATTAAAACTGGAATCTATGGGCATTAGCATTGACCAACTCACGCCCAAGCAACAACGGTACCATCAAGACTATGCAGAAGGAACCTAACTATCAAAATTCTGCCCAATACTAGGACTTTTCAATCAGTGCTAGGGTAGTTTATTCCTTCAATAAAGATTGAAGGTGACTTCGGTTTGTCAGAAGTAAAACCATTCATACTCGGAAAGCTTACATGGCAGGAAGCCAAAACGCTCTTCCAAGAAACAGAAATTGCGATCATCCCGGTGGGCTCGCAAGAGCAACATGGTCCTGCCCTCCCGCTTGACAATGATTCTTTCCAAGCCCAAGAGTTTGCCTATCTTGTGGCCGATCGGTTATGGCCTAAAATTAAAACGGCAGTGACCCCTCTTATCTCCTATGGCGTTTCTCCGCACCATATGCCATTTTCTGGGACAATTACTCTCCGTTCTGAAACCTTTATTGATCTTATGGTGGATGTGGGTAAAAGTTTGGCAAAACACGGTGCCAAGAAAATCGTTGTGATGAACAGTCATGGCGGAAACACCGCAGCCCTCTCTATTGCCCTACGAAGACTCCATGACGAAGAAGGGCTTTGGTGTGTCGTGATGGAGTGGTGGAAACTTACCGCAGACTTAGTAAAGAAAACCTTTGATCCACCCCATTTCCATGCCGATGAAATGGAAACCTCTGTCGCCTGGGCGCTGGGTCAACGTGTTCTCGACGAAAAACGTGTGGATGAACCTGGTCGTGAACCGGTTCCTGGTTTCACAAAGCCTACCATGTTTCCCTCTCCACCAAACATCATGCCAATCTGGGACACAACTGATTTTAGCGATTCTGGAACCATTGGGTATGCAACTCGTGCCAATCCCAAGAAAGGTCAGATAGTCGTAGATGAAGCTGTGAAGCGTATGGTGTCTTTTATTGAGAAGGTTGCTTCGCTTAATTAACAACAAAGTATTAGATGACTTCCTTGGGTTCAGCAGGTGTACCGGGTTCTTTGCTTCGAACCCCATAGATACCAGCGATTAGCCCGAGGATTGGAGCCATTAACCCTGTAATTAAGGAAATGAAACTGAATGTGTAGATGAACGTAAAGCCCATACCCACAAAACTCACTAACAATCCGATAATCGAAATTACCAATATCAAAGCTGAGCCAATTCGTCGATTAATAAAGTAGACAAGTGCAGCACCGATTAACAAGATAATGCAAAATGCAATATACCATCCGACTAATCCAGAGACTAGTTGCTGCATGATGATGTTAAAGAATGAAAATGGGTCAAATGGGTTCACAGGGACACTTGATTGGGAGAGAATTTGGAGTAGTTGATAGATTTGAAAAACGTTGAAAAGGCAAGCAAGAAGCACTAGTGCAGGTTCACGCAAAGAAGGGCGATCAGGGTCTCCTTCGACCAATTCGCTGACTGGTGTTATTTTTTCCGAAAACAAACGTTCCACCTCCAAATTCGCCAACAAGACAGGGTCTCTCGAAAATGAAAAGTAACCCTGACCTTAAAGCTTTTATGTGCGAATTCAGTTGAACTCAACGAGTAGGGATTTCGGTTTGTATCGTTACGCAGTACGTCGAACGACCCGGAACAAAAAACTCTTGCTTGCCATCCTAGTGGGTGTTACGATAGCCACATCCCTCTTTGCGGCTTCCAATATTGGAGCTAACTCCATAGTGGGTGCCATGCTTGATGACATATTAGACTCCGTTGTCGTGGATATGTATTGGCGAACCCACAGCTGGGGGGATATTCCTACTAGCTCTGATTTCTTCCAGTTACGACAAGATATTGAAAACTTTGAAGATGTGGATTATTCCGAAACCATGATTCGCCATCAAAACGATACATCCCCAGATGAGCAATTTCTTCTAACGTGTGGGATACAGAATAATTCCTCAATCTATGAAGGAGTGTCTTTGGTCGCAGGAAATCTAACGCTTGGAGCCAATGAAACACTCATCGCCACAAGTTCAGCACTAATTGGAGACTTTCCCATCGGAAGTAACTATTCAATGATCATTCGCATCTGGACAGAAACGGGTCCTATTGATTATAATCTTACCCTCACGGTTGTCGGACATGTAGAACTCACTGAACGATCTCGACAAACGCTATTGTTGGGTTTTTATTCATTCTTTTGGGGGTATGAATACGAAACTTGGCTTCAACAGCATGTGTCGTTTTTCATTACGGATGTTGAGTCCACGTTCCTTCCCATCTATGAATGGGCACAAACTCAATCCGATGCCCGAGAAGTTTGGCTTGAAGCGTATACGCTCATCCATCTTGATCGAGCAACTCTCATTAATCCCTATAATATTCAACTTTCCATGCAAAACGTTCAGATGCTAGGTTACCAAATTCAAAACGCCCTCTCCTATCAGTATGATGGATACCTAGATAACCCACTCGCTTTTGCCCTTCAAGTGTTTACCTCATTATCAGAAGGTTTTCGGATGATCTTTCTTCAGGTCTCCATTCCTGTATTCTTCATAGCGCTGTATATGGGTATCTCGTTAAATGATGTGTCCTATTCTATCCGTCGCCGTGAAGTGGGACTCTTGCTCACAAAGGGTGTAACCCGTAGCGTCATTACGAGCTTGTTTATCTGGGAAGCCTTACTCATTGGAATCGTCGCAAGTATTGTTGGCATTTTCATTGCTATATGGATCCTTCCATTTTTCATTCCCTTCATAACGTGGGCCGCTATCTTCACAACCGGAATTGGTTTAGACACAGTCTTCCTCACAATTATGTTTGGTGTTATTCTTGCAGTAATCGCTTCCTATCTACCTGCCCGCAAAGCCTCAAAAATCCCAACAACTGAAGCAATCCGTGAATATACGCTAGCTGGAGAACCAATAGGATATCCACGTATGTTGGCTTGGACCGCCTTAATCCTTGGATGTTACAAATTAGTAATCTGGTTACTGGGAATAAATGTCTCAGAATTGGCAATGAATTTGATATTTACCAATCCCATTTTGGGTTCATTGGTAATGTATTGGGTTGTCTTTGACACGATTATTACGTTTTGGGCACCCTTGTTGTTCCTTTGGGGCTTTACTACCATCATTGTAAAGGGCTGGAAAGGATTCTACCATTATTCGGAACGGTTCATTGGTCGAATTATGGGTGATCTTGGAGGTCTAGCATCACATAATATTTCACGGCGACCAGGGCGAACTGTAGCCATTATTTTCATCACCGCTTTATTGGTTGGCTATAGTGTTCAGACCATTGGAGTCCTTGCAACCAGTAATGACCTGGCAGTGCGGGGAGCATATACATCAGTGGGTGCCGACATCAAGGTTCTTGTTAGTTATCCGGAAAATGTAACCGACCTAGTACCCACCATTCGTGATATTGAAGGGGTCAGAGACGCCGCGGGAGAATATACATTCACTATGGATACAGTATCAGAACGTGGGCTTGCAGTTCGAGCCATTAATGTTACTGAATGGCTCGGAGTTGCTTATTATGAACCTGGATGGATATTAGGAGTGCCAGCGCCAATTGCGTTCGAGTCAATAAGATCGAGTAATGAAACGATCATTCTTCAAAAACTTCTGGCAAACCAGCTAGGTCTTGGACTTGGGAGTAGTATATCCGTTCAATTCTCGTATATGAGCGCTTTTCATCCACTTACGATTGTTGGTTTCATGGGTCCCGAACCCGAACAATCTCAAATTTTCGGAATGGGCGGTATGTGGGTAGCTGAAGAAACGTGGTCTTATGCATCTGTTGCCCTGATGGATAGTTATTCCTCAGAAATATCCCCCGATCCCACCGGGTATGTGTTAGTTTCCCTCTTATCTTCCAGTTATAACGCGGAAGTGATTCAAGCGCTTGAGGAAATGAACGATGTTCTTAATGTGGAATCAGCGATTACTCTAATTGAAGAGTATAGTACCGATGTACTGCGAAACGCACAAACCAATATGATGCAACTTGGTGTAGCTTTTGCGATCATCCTTGCCTCTGTGGGCACACTCGTCATCATTTATTTGACCCTTCGCGAACGTCGTACAACCACAGCCTTGATGAGCGCACGAGGAATGACTTATTCACAAACCGTCAACATACTCTCTGCTGAAATCCTCACGATAATGATATTTGCTATCGTTCTCGGATTTTCCGTTGGACTCATCATCTATTATGGACTGGTTAGTGGTGGAGTGGCAACATTTGTACCAATGTTATTGACCCCGCGATTCTTACCACCCGGATTCAGCATCATGTTTGCGTTATTAACAGGAACCATCATTGGTCTGCTGATCTTGACCACACTAATTCCAATTCTAGTCGAGGCACGTACGGCCCGATATGATCTCTCCGTTTTGAGGTGAAAATAAAAATGGCATATATTGAAGTCAAAGATTTAGTTCGTGTCTACCGAATGGGAACCGTCGAGGTCCGTGCCCTACGAGGTCTTAATATGACTGTTCGTAAAGGGGAACTCGTATCGGTGATGGGGCCTTCCGGTTCAGGTAAAACCACATTGCTTAATATTTTGGGTGGACTCGATCGGTCCACGGCGGGTGAAGCCAAGGTTGGTGATGTGGATGTCACGTTTCTGAACCGAAAACAACTAGTAATGTATCGCCGACGTGTCGTGGGGCATATATTTCAGACATTGAACCTTGTTCCCACTCTAACTGCGGCAGAAAATGTGGCGTTACCGATGATTGTCAACCAAGTTCCACGAAGTGAACGACGAGACCGAGTGGACGAATTGCTGGAAATTGTTCAGCTCTCTGATAGGGCCAAGCATAAACCGGATGAATTGAGTGGTGGTGAACAGCAACGTGTGGCAATTGCGGCTTCGCTAGCCAATGATCCACCAATTCTTCTTGCAGATGAACCAACCGGCGAACTTGATTCAGAAACCTCTCAAGTCATCGTGGATTTTCTTGCAAAAATCAACCATAAATACAAAAAGACCATCATTCTCGTTACGCATAATCCAATTGTTGCAGCGGCTTCTGAACGCATCCTGCGCATTGAAGATGGAGTTATTAAAGCAGCCTATACCCCTGCGGAACTTGAAGCCGGCGCTGAAGGTCGATCTGTGAGTTATGTTGACCAAATGCAACAGCGAATAAAGAAACTCCAGGCAGAACTCAAAGAGTTGGATACGAAGTTTAAGAAAGGAACCGTTACTGGCGACGAATATGTAGATGAACGGTTACGTCTAAAAGCAGCTATTCAGGGTCTTAAGGATGAAGTTCACCGACACGGTGGTTAGACGTTTAACCGACACATAATTCAATGAAAACGGAAGTATTAATTGCACTTTTCCCTCCTTTGATGCATAGCAAGAGAGTCTATCCAAACAGGAGTTGGTAAAACCGTGCCATTCCGAGATTACATCGCAGCCCCCCATAAACTTGTATACATCGAAGGGAAGGACCGACATAAAATCCCCTGCATCTTTTGTGCCATTATCGAAGGGAATCCAAAGGTTAAAACCAAAATCGTTTACCGTGATCAAGAGTTCATGGTCCTACTCAACATGTTCCCGTTCAACCCAGGTCATGTAATGGTCGTTCCAATCCGACACGTCGTAAAGCTCTCTGAGCTAAATAAAGAGGAACAAACTGCTTTCTTTGGGATGGGCACAAAGACAGTGCACCTAGTAGAAGCTGCCTTTAATCCAACTGGTGTGAATATGGGGTTAAATATTGGATCTGCAGCCGGGGCAAGCATCAACCACCTTCATTTACATATTGTCCCCCGATACCCCCGAGAATTGGGCTTTATGGAAACAACCGCAGATACGCGAACTCTTGTTATGGATGCAGAAACCACCTATCAACGTCTCCTACCACATGTGGATATTCTCAAACAGGAGACAACAAAGAAATCCTGAGAGAAAAAAAATGAGTAACAAACAACAAGATTCCGTCCACCAAGGCCTAGTGCAAGTCTATACGGGTACGGGTAAAGGTAAAACCACAGCAGCTCTGGGATTAGGACTTCGTGCAGCTGGACACGGCTTTGAGGTGTACATGATTCAGTTCATGAAAGGACAAATAAATTATGGAGAGTTGGAAGCGGTCAAACGGATTCCTAACTTCACGATTCGACAGTTTGGGCGCCCCGATTTTATCGATAAGTCCAACCCAGATCCTGAAGACATCAAATATGCCCAAGATGCTCTTGATCATGCTCGCAAGATTATCGAAGTAGGGAGTGTTGATTTTTTAATTCTCGATGAAGTAAATGTGGCAATTGACTTCGGGTTAATCACTGACAGGGAAGTTATTGCATTAATCAAATCTCGTCCGTCCCAAATGGAACTGATTTTAACAGGAAGATATGCATCTTCAGCTATTATCGAAATCGCTGATCTTGTGAGTGAAATAAAAGAAATCAAACATCCATATCAAAAAGGAATTGCCGCACGGAAGGGCGTTGAAAAATAGTAGATAAGAGAGTGAAATTGGTTGCCAAAGAAACGGCGTGTTAAGAAAGCCCTTAATGATTGGAAAATCAATGTGCTCACGCCGTATATGAAAACTACACCAGAACGTGTGGATAAGTTCATGACCACCTCCAGTAAACCTGTGAAACGCCTCTACACGCCTGATGATGTACCAGGACTTGATTATCAACATGATCTTGGTTTTCCTGGGCAGCCTCCATATGCACGTGGCGTATATCCTACAATGTATCGCGGACGCTTATGGACTATGCGCATGTATTCAGGATTTGGCAGCGCGGAACAGACCAATGAACGCTACCGCTACCTCCTTGAACAGGGACAAACAGGGTTGAGTGTAGCCTTTGATTTGCCCACACAAATCGGATATGATTCGGATCATCCACTGGCAGCTGGTGAAGTGGGTAAATGTGGCGTATCTATTCCATCGGTTGAGGATATGGGAATCCTCTTCCAAGATATTCCGCTCGACAAAGTAAGTACAAGTATGACCATTAACGCTCCTGCAGCAATTTTACTCGCAATGTACGTTGTGATAGCAAAACGACAAGGTGTCAATTCTAAGGTGCTAAGGGGCACCATCCAAAATGATATTCTTAAGGAATACGTAGCCCGCGGGACCTACATCTATCCTCCAGAAGCCTCAATGCGTTTGATTACTGACACTTTTGCATATTGTCGTGAGGAACTTCCTCGCTGGAATACCATTAGTATTAGTGGATACCATATTCGAGAAGCAGGAAGTACCGCTACTCAAGAGGTAGCCTTTACTTTTGCAAATGGTATCGCATATATAAAGGCCGCCATCGAGGCAGGGTTGCGAGTGGATGAGTTTGCTCCCCGACTCTCCTTCTTTTTTGGAGCACACAACGACCTTTTCGAAGAAGTCGCAAAATTCCGAGCAGCACGTCGCTTGTGGTATAGGATAATGCGGGATCGATTTAATGCTGAGGATTCTCGTTCGTGGCTACTCCGGTTTCACACACAAACTGCCGGATGTAGTTTGACAGCCCAACAGCCTGAAAATAATATTGTACGAGTCACTATGCAAGCTCTCGCCGCGGTGCTTGGGGGTACACAATCACTTCATACTAACTCTATGGATGAGGCGTTAGCGCTCCCAACAGAAAAAGCTGCAACCATTGCATTGCGTACACAACAAATCCTTGCCCAAGAAAGTGGTGTGGCGAATACGATTGATCCCTTTGCAGGTTCATTCTACCTTGAAAAGTTAACCGACGATATTGAAGAGGGAGTTGTAAAGTATCTTGAACGCATTGATAAAATGGGGGGTGTTCTACGGGCGATTGAAACAGGGTATATTCAACGTGAAATTCATGATAGTGCATATCGGTATCAGCGGGAAATCGAAACCGGTGAGCGAATTGTTGTGGGCGTAAACCAATTCGTTATCCCTGAAGAACAACAAACTATCGATTATCTTCGGGTTGATCCAGCTGTAGAGAAAAGCCAACAAAAAAAGCTTGCATCCTTTCGAAGAAATCGGGATGGAAAAGCAGTGGAAATAGCCCTCAACATGCTTCAGATAACAGCAGAAAGAAAAGAAAATCTTCTATACCCAATCCTTGCTGCAGTTGAGGCGCAAGCAACGCTTGGTGAAATTTGTGATGCACTTCGATTAGTCTTTGGTGAATATAAGGCACCACAAATCTTCTAGAATTCTTTTTGCATTTCTACTTTTGAAGGAACTGTCAAATAAACTACAAGAATCAATGTTAAACCTATAACGGCAGCAACCCAGTAAACCCCCGGAAGTGTCCATATTGCTAGAACCACTGCCATGATAAGCGGACCCAGTGTTTGTCCCAACCGAAGAACAAGTCCATTTAGAGACATAACAGCCGCACGATTTTCCATGGGCGCTAGATTTACGAGTAAATTTTGGGTTGTAGGAATTGCTAAACCTAAGCCAACTCCAAAACAGCCAACTGGAATGAGAAGTATCAGGAGAGTTGGAGCAAATGGTATTAGGAATAAGCCAAAGGCCACAAAGGGGAATGCAGTAATCAATATACTCTTCATAGAAAATCGTCGTATCAAATAACCCACCAAGAACGACATAATCGCAGCACAAACTGAGATAAAGGAAACGACAAGCCCTGCAATGAAGGAATTTACCAAGAAGGCAGCAATTACAAGAAAGGGCAGAAACGTTATAATCGCTCCATAAAGCATGATGAAAATAGATGTACTTACAATAAACAGACCTACAACCTGTTTATTTTGAAGAGTAACTCGAATCTGTCCAAAATATTTTCCTAAAGTGAGGATATGCCCAGGTTTAGGTACTGTTAGCCAAAAGAGCACAGCAAGCCCAACGGGGATGGCGAGCAAAGGAAGAACGAAAGGATAAAACCAAGCAAAAAGTGCCAAAAACCCACCAATAGTAGGGTAGATTGCAGTAGAAATACTTTGCACACTGGCATTATAGCCCATCACTTGTGTGCGTTGTGTACGATGATACAAATCACCAATAATTGTCACATTGAGTGAACCTAGTGAAGCAGCTCCAACTCCCTGAAGGAAACGAAGAATCAGTAACATAATGAATGGCGAAATTCCAAACATTAGACCCAAAGGTTCAGAAAATGCACAAGCAAAACCTGCAAACCCAAACATTAGCAATGATGGTACAAGTATACGTTTACGCCCAAACCGATCAGCAGCGACTCCAAGAAAAGGGGTGAAAATGACACCAGGAATGGTAAAAAAAATGACGACTAGGCTAATCATCCCTGGTGGGATCCCCAGCATGATACTCATCAACGGAAAGGCAGGAGTTATGCTCGCAACACCCATTACAGCAATGAGAGTAGTTCCGAAGATAACAAGCAGGTTCGAATTGACTGATGGCTTTTGCGCTTCGTTATCTTCTATGGATACAACTGTGGGTTTCATAGTTCGGTTCAGCTCCTGACCTTTGATAAAAAAGTTTGTAGATTACCAGTTTATGCAAACAGAAGTCTTTTCAAGGTTCCAAGGCGAAGAAGAAGCGGAGATGTGTTTAATTTGCGCATAACCCATATTGGAATAGCCGTCAAAGATGCTGATGCAGCCATTAAACTATATCGTGAGATTTTAGGCTTAGAGCCATCAAGCGTTGAAACTGTAGAAAACCAAAATGTAAAAACGATCCATATTCCGATTGGAGATTCCAGCATCGAACTGTTAGAATCGACAAGTCCTGATGGCGTAGTCGCGAAATTCATCGAAAAACGCGGAGAAGGAATCCACCACATCGCCATCGAAGTGGATGATATCGAAGGTACTCTGACCAAGATGAAAACGGCAGGATTTCAGTTGATTGATGAATCGCCACGAATAGGTGCCGGAAACATGATGATTGCGTTTGTTCATCCCCGTAGTACTAACGGCGTGCTCTTAGAACTCTGTCAACCAAAAAAATAGATTGTGCGTGAATTAAATGGCTAAACCGCCAATCCCATTAGAGCCCCGAAAAGACTCCTTTCAACATGCATTCAAAAACATGGCAAATTTAGTCTTTAAACGATTGCTCCATTTTCCATCACTTCCATCAACCAACACATACTTGAAAGGATTAGCCAAGAGGGGCGAACCTGAAGGATTAATTGTGCTGGCAGACACACAGACCAAAGGAATTGGACGATTGGAGCGAAGTTGGTATTCGCCCCCAGGAGGACTTTATTTCTCGTTGCTTGTCCGCCCTATGACTATTACTGCAAACAATACTCCACTCATAACTCTAACAACAGGTATAGCAATCGCAAAAGTACTTCAAAGTGCCTTAGGCTTACATCCTTCTTTGAAATGGCCCAATGATGTGCTATTAGATAGGCGAAAAGTAGCAGGGATTCTGGTTGAATCAGCGTTCATAGACAACGCTATTGAATATTCAGTAATTGGCATCGGAATCAATGTCAACACAACTCGTATGGATTTTCCTGAATCCATACAAAACACTCTAACGACGCTTCAAGATAAGCTCAAACGAGTGGTGAATTTACCACGATTATTTGGATATTTTGTTGGTCAACTTGAATTTTGGTATCTGAAGCTCCTTGACAAAGGTTTCAAGGCTATCGAGCCACACTATCGAGGGTTATGTATGACTCTGGGTAAACGCGTCATCATTGATTTGGGTGATGTTAAATTAACCGGTCAAGCGAAGGGGTTAGAACCAGATGGCAGTTTAATTATCCAGACACCAGAGGGAATGAAAATAATTCGCAGTGGTGACATGATTTCCTCAAAACCTAATAACACCGTTGAACAATCTTAACAAGCCTTTTAGGCAAAAAACCCTCAAAACCAACTAGTGAACGATGATGACCAACCTAGGATTCCCCTTAGAATTCTCTATACTGGCCGCACAATTTGATTTTGTGGATGCACTGCTAAACCTGATTTTCGGTGCCTTTGGTTTGATTTTCGTACTCTTCATTGCCATCTTTGTAGGTATCTTCATTTTTGCTTTTTATATGATCTGTAAGAGTATGCGATCCGCTTCAAAGGCAATGGAGGTAGAGGAACGTGTTTTCACACCTATAGGCCCAGAACATGACCGTCAACTAATCAGAGAAAGCCTTCCGCCTCAATGCCCCGAATGCGATGCGCCTCTCAAGTATAATGAAGTTCGATGGACAGGCCCCAGACAAGCTGAATGTCCTTATTGTGGAACGGCTGTAGAACTAGAAGAAACCATAGTAGGGGATTCCTAAAAGAAAGAGTTCAGGTGACCAGCTGGTGGCTAGTCACCTTTCAATCTTTTTAGTCGAACTAAGTAGGGATCCATGCTTAACTGGTTTTCCAGAGTAGGTGAATGTTGCAGTATTCACGAGCCATGTCGGGTTTACCCTTCATAGGGAAATCCGCTTCAGGTTTTTGTCCAGGTTCAAGGAATTGACGCATAATTGTGCCATCCTTGACCACTTGAATCCATTCAATCCAATGCTCATTCACCATCGGGTGGGGCGTGGAACCGACGACGACATGCAGTCCATCTTCGGTCTCTTCCACGACCGGTACGTGCTTTTCGGTTTTAAAGTCAGCCGTCTGCTCTTCCATCAGTTTCATAGACTGACCATGGCAGACTAAAGTCCCTGACCCAGAATTCAATACTTCGACAATATTTCCACAGGTTCCACATTTGTAAATTTGAAGCAATTCAGTCATTTCATAATCACCAACTACTTTGAAACTATAAGGGGATGATGGCTACCCGGCCCCTCCCTTGGCTTCTTGGTCCTTCTGCTTTTTAACCATTTCTTGAACATCATTGTAAATCTGTTCGCCCACGCATTCTTTCGCGTATTCACAATATTGAACGCAGGACATTGTATCATTGTAGATTGTAAAACCGCAGTTATCACAATCCATCTTCACATCACTTGAAAAAAGTTCAATTTCCTCCCCACATTTAGGGCAAGTTTTAAAGATGATTGTAGGCCGTTTTAGTGGTGCGGCACCAGGGCAGTCATCAATAATTTTCATGGTTATCGGAATTGCGTTAACACTGTTGACCTTAAAATCGGTTCCCTTTTTCTAATCTTCTGCCTTTTTGGTTTTAGTAGTCTCGTCGAGTTTCTCAGATGGCTCCCGATCCGTTTCGGGTTTTTCAGTAGCATCTGGAGCGTATCCAGCCACCTTCTCGATGGCAGCAATAAGTTGATCCTTAAGTTGTAAAGAAATTCGTACACCTCTTTTGGTAGGTCGCCAGCTGGCTTCTCCAGCTTGATAGTAAATCCGAATATCAATGCCGAGAAATCCCTGCCATTCTGAAAGGGACACCCAGATTTTTTCTGTTTCACTTCGAGGTAAAGCAACGGGTTCACCTACAGTTGTCATAATAAAATCACCTTACTTCTCAATGAGAAAAAGCACCCTAAAAAGAATCGCATTCAGAGAAAAACAAGGGAGCGGCGGATTCGGCACTCGTTTCGATTAGCCTATCCCGCCAAGTTGATTCAACAATCTAGTCGGTCGGTTCAAACATATCCTTTCCAACACCGCAAACAGGACACACCCAATCTTCAGGAATGTCCTCAAAAGCAGTGCCTGGAGCGATACCTCCGTCGGGGTCACCGACTGTAGGATCATATATGTAACCGCACGCTGTACAAACGTACTTCTGTGCCATGGTAGGTCACCTGGTTTTGTTGGCAGATTAGGTGGTTATTATTGTTTGGGTATTATGATTTTGTTATATCTAGTAAGTCTCACAAAGAACTTCAAAGAAAGGTGTAGGATGGAAGCATGAGGGGCACTGATCTGGTGGTTGTTTGCCTTCATGGATGTATCCACACTCACGACATACCCACTTTGTGGGTTGATTTTTCTTGAAGACCGTTTTGGCTTCAACTTCCTTGAGGAGAGCAGAATAACGTGTGGCGTGGTGGACTTCTGCCTGAGCGATTGCACGGACTTGTTTTGCTATAGCGTGGAAGCCTTCTTCGTCGGCAATATCAGCGATTTCAGGGTACATTTTAGTATGTTCGTAAGTTTCGCCTTCAATTGCAGCTTTGAGGTTGTCAAGTGTATTACCAACTTTCAATGGGGCCAGTGCATCGACTTTGATTTCAGGCATAGGTTTGCCAGTGTGTTTCATAACATCTTGTGCTGCACGCCAGAAGTTTTTGGCATGAACGCGTTCATTATCGGCGGTTACATTGAAGATTTCAGCGATTTGCTCGTAGCCTTCTTTCATAGCGATTTTCGCGTAGATATTATAGCGGTTTCGAGCTTGACTTTCACCGATAAAGGCTTGGACAAGTCCAATTAGTGTCTTAGACATGGCTGTTTGTCCTCGTGCGACTATCAGTGCTATTCGGGATAAGAATCTTTGTGATTAATGACCTCAGAATATTTAGCTAACCAATTGGGTTTAAGAGGAGTGGTAGTAGTAGAGGAACCATTCTAGAGATATACGGAGAGTAACCAGAATGCCTTCAGAAATAATGAATCGAAAGATGAAGGAACTCCACAAACGCCTAAAAAAAGCCCAACTCGGTGGCGGTAAGGAGCGTATCGATAAACAGCATAAAGCTGGAAAAATGACAGCACGCGAAAGGATTGACAGGTTGCTGGACACGGGAAGTTTCATGGAATTCGATGCTCTCGTGGAACATCGGTGCACCGAATTCAAGATGGACAAACAAAAGATCCCCGGTGATGGCGTTGTAACCGGCTATGGAACCATTGATGGGCGCTTAGTATTTGTGTTTAGCCAAGATTTTACGGTGTTTGGCGGCGCGTTAGGAGAAATGTTTGGTGAAAAAGTCACCAAAATTATGGATCTAGCCCTAGAAGCAGGAGCCCCCGTAATTGGTTTGAATGACTCGGGTGGGGCACGTATCCAAGAAGGTGTTGCGAGTCTCGGCGCCTATGGAGAAATCTTCTATCGCAATGTAATTGCTTCTGGTGTGATTCCACAAATTAGTGCAATTATGGGTCCTTGTGCCGGTGGCGCTGTTTATAGTCCCGCCGTTACCGATTTTACTCTCATGGTCAAAAACACGAGCCGAATGTTTATCACTGGACCAAACGTCATCAAGGCAGTAACGGGAGAAGTTATTTCCTTTGAAGAACTTGGCGGCGCAATGGCTNNGCTCATAACATTAAAAGTGGCGTTGCCCAATTCGCAGCAGAAAATGAAGAGCATTGTCTTCAACTTATTCGAGACCTATTATCGTATCTTCCATCGAACAATGTTGAGGACCCTCCACTTCTAGAAGCTACTGATGATCCACAACGAACAGACCCCCGGTTGAACGAACTCCTCCCAGATGACACCACAACTCCTTACGATATGAAACAAGCCATTCTGAGTGTAGCAGACAATCATCAGTTCCTTGAAGTTCACGAACACTTTGCCCAGAATATAGTGGTGGGATTCATTCGATTGAATGGACATCCTGTGGGCGTCGTTGCCAACCAACCAAACTACCTAGCAGGAACACTAGATATTGATGCCTCTGATAAGTGTGCACGGTTTGTCAGGTTCTGCGATGCATTCAATATACCAGTGTTGACTTTCATGGACGTACCAGGATTTCTTCCTGGCGTTGATCAAGAACATCGAGGCATAATTCGACATGGAGCCAAGATTCTTTTTGCATATGCCGAAGCGACTGTTCCTAAAGTCACCGTGATTACACGAAAAGCCATTGGGGGAGCCTATGTAGTATTGGGATCGAAACACTTGCGTGCCGATGTAGTCTATGCTTGGCCTACCACTGAAATGGCCGTAATGGGACCTGAAGGAGCCGCAAATATCATTTTCCGACGAGAAATCGAAAAATCAAAGGATCCAGATGCAACACGGGCAAAACGGATAGCCGAATACCGAGAACGTTTCGCGAATCCATATTCAGGAGCAGTTCGCGGATTCATTGACGAGGTTATTGAACCTGCAGTCACTCGATCACGAATAATTGCTGCCTTCGAAATGTTACGAACCAAACGTCAAGCCCTACCAAAGAAAAAGCATGGCAACTGTCCCCTCTAATCTAATAATAAATAGGACGATTGGCTGGACAGACAGAAAACTAAAAACTAAGAGAGATTATTACCACCTATCTTCCTCTGACATATTGCGAGGTGTAACCATCGTGGTGCCCTTGGCCTTGAAACCAATAAAATTCACTGACACAACTTTTCGTGATGCCCACCAATCCCTTCTAGCAACCCGAATGCGAACTGAAGATATGTTACCCATCGCCGAAAAGATGGATCAAGTGGGCTTTAATTCCATGGAAATATGGGGCGGAGCCACCTTTGATGCACCTCTCCGATTTCTTAAGGAGAATCCGTGGGAACGCCTCCGACAACTTCGAGCGGCCATCAAGAAAACAAAACTTCAGATGCTTCTACGCGGACAAAATATCGTTGGATACCGTCATTATCCCGACGATACCGTTCGCAAATTTGTTGAACTGGCAGCTAAGAACGGAATTGATATTTTCCGTGTTTTCGACGCGTTGAATGATCCCCGGAATATGAAAACAGCATTAAAAGCTATACACAAAGCCGGCGCACATGCACAGCTAAGTTTCAGTTATACCATTAGCCCGGTTCATAATGTTGAGGCATTTGTACACCAGGCCAAGAATTTAGAGGCGATGGGCGCTGATTCAATATGTATTAAGGATATGGCGGGGCTTCTGAATCCCTTCATCGCCAGCGAACTTGTTACACGTCTCAAAGAAGAGATATCTGTCCCGATTCAGTTACACTCACATTATACTTCAGGAATGGCAAGCATGGCTTACCTTGAAGCTATCAAAGCAGGCGTGGATATTATAGATACAGCAATTTCATCTCTTGCGCAATCTACATCACAACCGCCCCTAGAAACCATGGTAGCTATACTCGAAGGAACACCTTGGGATCCAAAACTCGACCTTGAACTATTGTCTGAGATTGCCACCTATATTCTCAATGTCCGTGAACGATATGAAACCTATGAGTGTGGCATGGTTGGAGTGGATACAAACGTTTTGCAATTCCAAGTTCCCGGAGGGATGATGTCCAACCTCGTAAACCAACTTCGCGAGCAAAACGCATTAGACAAAATGCAAGCAGTTCTTGATGAAGTACCCAGAGTAAGGAAAGAATTAGGATATCCGCCCTTGGTAACTCCTTCTAGTCAAATCGTTGGAACGCAAGCCACACTCAATGTACTCCTAGGTGAACGTTACAAAACCATCCCAGAGGAAGTGAAGCAATACGTTCGTGGATACTATGGTCGACCACCGGCACCTATTGATCCAAAGATTCAGAAGCTAGTAATTGGAGATGAAAAACCGATTACCGGTCGCCCTGCAGATCTGTTGGAACCTGCCATCCCCAAAGCACGACGTGAACTCAAAGGCATCACTTCTGAAATAGAAGATATTATCGCCTATATCTTGTTTCCACAACCTGCCCTCGAATTCTTTGAATATCGGAAAGAACAGAAAGCCCTTAGTAAGCTCACTCCAGACATTCTCGCGGCAATTACGGCAGCTTTACTTGAAACTCAGCCTACTCCACCTGAGATGCCTACAATTCGACGACCTAAAACGAATGGATCAAATCCGTGGGTTCTTGCGGGTCGTCGAGAAGCAATGGGATATGAATAACAAGATGTTATGGAGGGTATAGAGTGCTTCGTAAATACAAGCTCACAATCAACAATACGACTATCAACGTCGACGTGGAAAGTCCCAAGGAGGGCAGTCTCATGATTACCATTGGGGAAGCTACATTTTCAGTGAACCTTACAGATTGTGATCACAGCTCTGGTATCTACAAAGTGAATGTAGGTAATTCCCAATACACAATCATTCTTAAACCCAATCCTGAGACAGCGGATTACATGCTTAAGGTTCATAAAGATACATATACTGCAGACATCACGCCGCTCACAGGTACTACAGCTCGGAGTTATCAACCCTCAATCATAGCAGCTCCTCCAGAATCTAACAACGCATCTTTACCTCAAACTAGTCTTATTGCTCAAGAAATCACTGAGCCAGGTACAGTCACTGCTCCATTGCCTGGTCGTGTTCTTGAAGTGCGCGTAAAGGAAGGCGATGAAATTAAACGCGGTGATGTACTTCTCGTTTTAGAAGCAATGAAGATGGCAAATGAAATTCGTGCGCCACAAAGTGGAACAATTAGTACTGTTCATATTCAAGCTGGAGCAACGGTGGAAAAGGGACAGCCTATGATTAGCATCAAATAGTGTGTTGCGATTTCATCAAACCAATAAAATCAGTTACCAGGCGTGAAGAAGAATTTTATAGCAATTTCTGGTCACCTTGTGATTGGGTTATGATTGACATGGCCTGCCCAATGTTTGATGCTCAAAATAACATGTGCCAGCAACTAAATCGAAACTTCCCAGAAGGAGCCCGAACTCCATGCGAGTTCGTTAATGATCCAAATCAGTGTCCTATCTGCATGATGTCTTCCTAGCTGTAGATTAGGATCAGACTTCTTTTCTTTTCTGTACACTTCATATCGAAGTGATAGCCCATTTGGGTAAAGCAACTTTGTTGCTTAGCAAAACCGTTAAAACAAAAGCACCCTAACAGAACAAGAAAAAAGGAGACATTCTACTCCTCAATTTGATATCATGGGATGGCGACGCCTAATGGTTACAAAAGAGAAACAAGATATTTCCCAAATAAAACGTGACTGGGAAAACAATACCCTGAAAAAAACGCTTGACAAGTCCCCAGAAAGACGGGAACGCTTTATCACCACATCTAGTCGTCCAATTGCCCGATTATATACGCCAACAGATCTCAGCGAGTTTGATTATGATAATGCTTTAGGCTTTCCCGGTCAATATCCGTTCACGCGTGGTGTCTACCCCACAATGTATCGGGGTCGTCTATGGACCATGCGCATGTTTTCAGGTTTTGGAACAGCAGAACAAACCAACGCCAGGTTTCGGTACCTATTGGAACAGGGGCAGACTGGACTGAGTGTTGCTTTTCATTTACCCACAATTCAAGGGCTTGACTCTGATGATCCCATGTCTAATGGCGAAATTGGAGTTTGTGGAGTCGCCATCGACTCTCTAGCAGACATGGAGATTCTCTTCTCCCAAATCCCTCTCGACAAAGTGACCACATCCATGACCATCAATGCCCCAGCAGCAGTCCTCCTCTGCTTTTACATAGCAGCCGCAGAAAAACAAGGGGTTTCATCTACCCAAATTGGCGGCACCATCCAAAATGATATCCTGAAAGAATATCAAGCACAAAAAACCTGGATCTTCCCCCCTGATCCATCCATGCGAATTATCACCAATATTCTCGAGTTTTGCACAAAAAACGTACCACGCTGGAACACCATTAGCATCAGTGGATATCATATCCGTGAAGCAGGAGCCACCGCAGTTCAAGAACTCGCCTTTACTCTTGCAAACGGTCTAGCCTATGTCCAAGCGGGGGTAGATGCAGGACTAGATGTTAACAAATTTGCCCCGCGACTATCTTTCTTTTTTGACAGTCACCTTGACTTATTCGAGGAAGTTGCGAAATTCCGTGCGGCCCGTCGTATCTGGGCACGGGAGATGCAAGAACGCTTCAATGTGAAAAATCCCCGGGCGTATCTCCTGCGGTTTCATACCCAAACAGCTGGCGTTAGCCTTACTGCACAACAGCCAGAAAACAACATCATCCGCACTACCATTCAAGCACTAGCAGCAGTCCTTGGGGGTACTCAATCGCTCCACACCAATTCAATGGATGAAGCTTGGGCTCTACCAACTGAAAAAGCAGCGACTATTGCATTGAGAACCCAGCAAATACTCGCTCATGAAAGCGGTGTTGCCAACACCATCGACCCCCTTGGCGGCTCCTATTTTATTGAATCATTAACTAACGAAATGGAAGAGGAGACCTACAAATACTTTGATCGAATTGAGAAGCTAGGAGGAGTAGTGGAATCAATCAAGAAGGGCTTTTTCCAGCGAGAAATTTCAGATGCGGCCTTCCGCTACCAACGTGAAATTGAAGAAAATGACCGCATCATCGTAGGTGTAAACGATTACATCACCGATGATATGTTGGAAATCCCAGTACTCAAAATTGATCCAGAAGTAGAACGCACACAGCTAGCACGGTTAAGGAAGACACGAAAAACCCGGAACAACCAAAAAGTCGACCGATTGTTGAATCGCTTACAGCTAGCAGCTGAGGGAACAGAGAATTTATTACCACATATTCTTGCGGCTGTCCGCGAATATGCAACGGTTGGAGAGATATGTAACGCCTTGCGTGACGTATATGGAGAATATCAAGAACCCATAATATTCTAGTACAAAAAGTAAGGAGTTAGAGTTGAAAATTATGACAGAAGCCGAACACAAAATTCGGGTACTGATTGCCAAGCCAGGCTTAGACGGACATGATCGTGGTGCTAAAGTTGTGGCTAGAGCTTTACGAGATGCTGGATTCGAGGTGGTTTACACGGGGTTACGCCAAACCCCAGAACAGATTGCTGAAACCGCACTTCAAGAGGATGTAGACGTTGTTGGTTTAAGCATACTATCTGGAGCACATATGCGCCTGTTTCCAGAAATTATGAAACTGATCAAAGAACGAGAAATGGATGAGGTTCTTGTTATTGCTGGTGGCATCATACCTGAAGAGGATATCAAACCGTTAAAGAAACTTGGCATCAAAGCAATTTTTGGTCCTGGCACTCCCACTGGTGAAATCGTCGAGTATATTCGCAAACATATCAAGTAACCAATAAAGTGGACGCTATGGCTCAGGATACGACTGATTTGGTCAAACAGCTGCTGAAAGGCAATCGACGTGCCGCAGCACGCTTAATGACCCTCGCGGAATCTCTATCTCCGGAAGCCCATGCAGCCATCAAGCAGCTTTATCCCCATACGGGAAAAGCACACATAATCGGTATTACAGGTCCCCCAGGCTCAGGTAAGAGCACCCTAGTAGATAAATTGATTGAACTGTTTCGAACCCTGAAGCTAACTGTTGGAGTAGTAGCCGTTGACCCCAGCAGCCCATTCACTGGAGGCGCACTTCTTGGAGATCGTATCCGAATGAATCGCTTCGCTAGCGATCATGATGTCTTTATTCGAAGTATGGGTTCCCGAGGAAGTCTAGGAGGATTGGCTTGGGCCACTCATGATGTTGTACATATATTGGATGCACTGGGTAAAGACATCATTTTAGTCGAAACGGTTGGGGCGGGACAAGCAGAGGTTGACATTATTCAACTAGCCGAAACTGTTGTCCTTCTATCTGTCCCTGGATTAGGTGATGACATTCAAACAATCAAAGCAGGCATTATGGAAATTGGCAATGTCTTTGTTGTGAACAAGTCTGATCTTGATGGCGCTGACCGTCGCTACATGGAACTCCAAACCGCCCTCAATTTAGGTCAGGATACTGATGGCTGGCAACCGCCAATCATTAAAGTCGTTGCTACAACAGGCGAGGGCGTCAAAGAGCTTGTGAAGGCGATCCAGAACCATCATGAATATCTGATTGAAAGTGGAGATATTGCCCAAAACCGTAAACAGCGGTGCTATGCCCAACTTGAAAGAATAGTAGAACACAGTTTTATTCGTAAATTGTTTATGGATACTGAAGAGCAAGTCTTTTTTCAAAAATTAGTAGAAGAGGTCAATGCACGAAAAACTGATCCCTACACTGCAGCCGAACGGCTTATTCTCCATCTGATAGAATCGCCAAAAAAGTAGTGATCAGCGTTTTCGACCACGAGTACCTTCTAAAGGTGTACCTAGTCCTATGGTGGGCGTCCCGCCACGTATATGGTAGGGAACTTTCAAGTAGGTTGTTACCTCATCAGGTGCTGTCGTTTTTAGAATCTGAACATACTTGGATGGCTGTTTTATTCCAGGAACGTCACCATACCCCCAGCGCAAAACCTGGTCAACCATCCTTTCACAAGCAGTATGAACTTCTGGCACGGTTCCACGCCATCCCATGAAAAGGATCAAAGTATGTCCAAATTTCCGTATAAGGTTAATGAGGCGACGCAAGTAATTCAATGCGGGACCAGGACCTACACCATCGATGAAATCATCAACGTATGCCATGACCATTCGAATCGTACCCTTTCCATGCACAGAAGAAGTGATGTTACTAATCGCAGCAGGTAATCCATCGACTGATTGGATTTCATCGGGTTTGCGAGGAGACACCAACAATTCAGGATTACCTCCCATTTGCTTAATCCGATTTGGATAGGAGGTTTGAATGAGTTCGCGTTCATGATCACCGAATCCACGATAAGTAAATATATCAATCCAATGAAAATGATCAACCTTACTTGTCTCTAAGAAAACGTTGAATGCGTTTGGTAATTTTCGCTCACACCATAACGCAATTGCTACTGGATCCGCGTATGTAGTAACCAAAAGGAGCGTTTCAGGATCTTTAACATTATTTGTTAGCCATTCGATAGTGAGACTTATAGGATCAGAAAAAGTCTGATTTTGCACGTACATAATTGTACTTGTGCCAGTCATTATCCCAAAGTATTGATCGAAGCTCTTATTGCTCGTGTATAAACGTTGCCGCGCTTCAATACCCTCCAAGAGAATGCGTGAATCACGTCCTTCACTCATTGAAAATTAACTCCCGCCTTTGATATTCAATATCTACTAGGAGAAAAGCATTTAATGAGTTTCCCTCAGCTTTAGCGCTTTGAAATTTTCTTCGCGATTTCTGTAATTTTCACGGAGAAGACTTTTAAGCAAAGCAGTTTCGTGTTAGCGCCCAACCAATGCACCAATTATGATGAGTTCGGAGGTCAAATAACATGAAAATCATCGTCCCAATAAAACAGGTTCCAGAAATTGCTGAAGTAAAAATCGACCCCGAAACCAAGACCCTGATTCGCGCTGGGGTCCCCTCAATTCTCAATCCATTCGACGAATTTGCTGTCGAAGAAGCGGTTCAAATTAAGGAAAAACTTGGCGAAGGAGAAGTAGTTATTATCACCATGGGTCCACCACAGGCAGAAGAAGCATTGAAAAAATGTCTGGCTATGGGTGGAGACCGAGCTGTGCATCTTTCTGATCGTGCTTTTGCTGGTGCTGACACCTGGGCTACAGCTTACACAATTGCGCAAGCCATTAAGGCTGAGGAGCCCTATGACCTCATAATTTGTGGGAAACAAGCTATTGACGGAGATACTGCTCAAGTTGGTCCTGAGATTGCAGAAATTTTGGGTATCCCTCAGGCTACGTATGTTGTTGATGTTGAAATCTCAGAAACTAAAAAACGCATCAAGGTAAAACGTGAAACTGATGAAGGCTTTGAAGTTATCGAATGCCGTTTACCTGCACTGATCACAGCAACAAAGGGTCTAAATGAACCACGCTTGCCAAGTCTAATGGCTATCATGGGTGCTAGCAAGAAAGAAATCAAACTCGTTACTGCAGAAGCACTTGGTGGTGATCCAGAACAATATGGCCTCCCAGGATCCCCTACCCAAGTGGTTGAAGTCTTTACTCCTGAGCAACGTACTGGGGGTATCAAAATAGAAGGTACCGAAGACCCCGAAGGCGCCGCCAAGCAACTCGTTGAATGGCTACTGAAAAAGGGATTAATCTAGCGGAAGGTGACATCCTATGTTGAATATCGACAAAGAGAAATGTACAGCATGCGGCATATGTGTGAAAGTTTGTCCATTTGATGCCATGCACCTAGTGAATGAGAAAGCTGAAGCAGACGAAAAATGCACCCTATGTGGCGCCTGTTTGAAGGTCTGTCCTGTTGATGCTCTTTCGATTGAGCGTAAACGCGTTGACCCCTCGAAATTCAAGGATTACAAGGGAGTCTGGGTGTGGGCAGAACATATTGATGGGCAACTACGTAATGTTGCCTTAGAACTACTTGGTAAGGGTCGTGAACTTGCCGATAAACTCGGTGAACCCTTAGGAGCCGTTCTCCTCGGACACAATGTCGGCAAACTTCCTGAAGTCTTAATTCAACACGGTGCTGATATCGTATATGTTAGCGATCAAGAACTTCTCGCCCATTATACCACCGAAGCTTACACTGATGTAATCGCTGCCCTCATAGTAACGGAAAAACCCAATATCCTCCTATACGGTGCTACTGCCAATGGTCGTGATTTAGGTCCAAGGATTGCAGCCCGCCTTATTCTTGGACTCACAGCCGATTGCACAGGACTCGAGATTGATGACAAGCGTCAACTCGTTCAAACTCGCCCCGCCTTTGGGGGCAACATCATGGCTTCAATCCTTAGCCCTTATACGCGACCTCAAATGGCAACTGTCCGTCCCAACGTTTTCAAAGCTCCCGACCCCGATACTTCCCGAACAGGGGAAATTAAAAACGTCGATATTAAAGTCAATAAAGCAGCAGTTCGCACAAAAATCGTGGAAACCATCATCGAAATCGAAGAAGGCGCTCTCAAAGTCGATGAAGCCGAAATGGTTGTCACCTGTGGACGCGGCATTAAAGACCCGAAAAACATCGAAATCGTCGCTGAACTTGCAAATGAACTCAATGCCGCTCTCGGTGGCTCACGTCCTATCGTTGACCAAGGTTGGATGAAACACCATCAACAAGTCGGTCAATCCGGACGCACCATTGCCCCCAAACTCTACATCGCCTGCGGCATCAGTGGCGCCATCCAACATCTCGTCGGTATGCGTACAAGCGACATCATCGTTGCAATTAACAACGACCCCGATGCCCCAATTCATACTGTATCTGATGTTTCTATAATTGGGGATTTATTCAAAGTTGTCCCAGCGCTAGTCAAAGAGTTGAAGCGAGTAAAGGCACAAAAATGATCTGAATTATTTTTGTGCAAAGACCCAATAATGGGTTTCGTCGTCTCGCGTAATAATTTCATCTGAGAGAATTTTGAAACCAGCATCTTTGGTGAATGTCAAGGATGTTTTGGCGTTGTAATGGCTCCAAAACATCGTTGTCCCTAGGTACTCTTCAGTTCCTTCCCAATCTGTTGAACCGGTGCTGAAGAAGAGAATGCCATTGGGTTTCAAGACCCGATAGAAGTTCTGATAAATTGTTGGATGTTTTTCTTTAGGTACATGAATAATAGCAAAGATGGACACTATGCCATCAAAGACTCCATCAAGAAAGGTTAATTGAGTCATGTCACCTTCAAGAAAATTACCTTCAGGAACCTGTTCTCGGGCGAGTTCTAACATTCCTGGTGCAACATCGATACCTGTAACTTCAAAGCCTTTGTCGATTAAAAATCGTGCAACGGAAACTCCAGTACCACATCCTGCATCCAAAACCCGTGCTCTATCAGGAAGAAGAGAAGCAAAATACTCTAGTTCTTTTTCATGGTGGAATCTTATTCTAAATTTGTTATATTTTGCAGCGATTTTGCTGTATCCAGTTCGCACAATTTCTTCGTTCTTCATTATTAATAGCTTCCACAAGCTGGTTCTATTCGAATATTAGAGGAATACCATATTGATCATCATTGTTTAAGCTTCCAAGGGTTTTTGTGCGATAAGACCAGCGATGAGGACGAGAAGTCCTGGGAGCCAGCTGGTCATGATAAGAGTAAACCACAGAGGTGGCCAGGTTGTACCGAAGAGAGTGAAGGCTAGGGCCGCAGGGATGAGCCCACAAATGATGAAGGCAAGAATGCCTGTGAGGATGATCCATATCCTAGTTCTACCGGGATTGCTAGCAAAGACAAACCAGATAATCATGAAGATAAAGCCCAAGAACGCGCCTAAGAAAAATGCGGCCATCGTCGGTCCCGCAAGAGCACGTAGAGGGTCATCTGGTGCAAAGATAGATCCAAGAATAGCGAGAATGAAAACGATGAAGCCAAAGAAGCCATTCGTAACAAGATAAATGAGTTGTAATACGGCACCTAAAATCACAAGAATCCTAGCAACAGTGTTTCTATTCAAATTTATCACCTCCCATACTTTGAATTGTAGATGACTATCCTGCGTGAGCTGTATTAAAATTAAGAGGATAGGGGTTAGGAAGTATATCTTTTTACATTATTTTCGAGCAAGAGAAACGAGGTTTCGGCTTTTTTTCGCTAAAAAAGGGTGTCTTTGATAATCGGCAAAGAACTTGGCATGAGTAAATCCTGTCGCAAATAACGTCTTTTCCATGAGTGGCTGCGAGAGTTGGATAATGTTTTGCGCATGGGTTTTAGTTTTCCATTGGTTTTGATTTTTTATAAATCCGGTGAAGATTAATGTCGCAGCTAGCGTATTTGTGATGGGTTCGAAGAAGCGAACAAAAATTACCTCATCTCCCGTTGAAATAGTTCCAGATTTAAGAGGAAAGAAGCGGAAATTAGAGCTTCGAATTTCCTCAAAGTTAAGAGTTTGAGTGACAAGGTGCCCCCCCTTTTTTAGGAGTGCGTGAGCACCATAAATCGTTGTATTCACTGCATCAATGGAGGGAAGAAGAGCCAGCGAATTCCCTAAACAGAGGATTAGATCAAAGGGACCTTCAACCGTTTTTGTAACCTCAGTCATATCAGCGACATGAAATTGTACGTTGACACCCATTTGTTCTGCATGACGAGTAGCTGCAGCTATCATTTTGTGACTTAGATCTAATCCGATGACTTCATGACCTTCTAATGCTAAAGCTATTGCATGACGTCCAGTTCCACAAGCTAGGTCGAGGATTCGTACAGGTTTCTTGTTTTTAATGAGGGCTGTGAGAAAGGGGAGTTCGCGTTTTAGTCGCTGGTTCCAATCAATAGATTGGTCATAGATGAGTGCGAGTTCTTCAAAGACGGCCATCTGAATCAGCTTGTTTAAGGTTGTGTTCAGTCCTTACTGTAATAATGCACAGAAGTTTTTGAAGGTTAACTACTGACTACAGGCGGCTTTGAGAATTTCTATGAACTGATAGACTTCTGTGAAACTGTTATAGAAGGGTGTTGGGGCGACCCGAATGACATCTGGTTCTCGCCAGTCACAATAAATGCCTGCCTGAGTGAGATGGTCAAAAAGAGCCTTCCCATTATGATGTGTTTGAATGGAAAGCTGACATCCACGTTGGTTGGGTTCTCTGGGAGTAAGAATAGAGATATCGCTAGTGCCCAATTGGTCCAACAAAAACTCGAGATAACCCGTCAGCTTGACCGATTTTTCTCGAAGCCGTTCCATGGTAACTTCATCAAACAGCTTCAGTGAAGCGTCGAGTGGTGCAAGAAGAAGTGGAGAATAGCTACTGATTTGCCAGCCACCAGCACCGAGGACGGGATTAATATTAGGCTCCATGAGAAATCGGTTTTCAAGTTTATTTCCCCACCAGCCTTCAAACCGTGGTAGGTCTTGATTCATGAAATGATTTTCATGGATAAAGCAACCACCAGGACCTCCAGGACCACCATTCAGATACTTATAGGTGCACCAGACAGCAAAATCCACCTTCCACTCATGCAAATCTAACGGAATGTTACCGACTGCATGGGCTAAATCATACCCAATTACAATCCCATGTTTATGCCCCAACCGAGAGATCTCTTCCAAATTAAACGCTTGTCCCGAATAGTAATTTACACCACCTAACAGAAGCAACGCAACCGAATCTCCGAACTCCTCAAAGATTGCCTTGAAATCGTCGGTGGCGATGGTTGCCCCAGGTTGGGCTTTCACTTCAAGTAATGCTTGAGCGGGCTTGAGGCCATGAAATCGCATTTGAGATTTAATAGCATATTGATCACTGGGGAATGCTTTCTCCTCGATAAGAACTTTGTAGCGTTGTGTAGTAGGTTGATAAAAGGACACGAGCATCAGATGAAGATTGACCGAGAGGGCATTCATCAAAACCACTTCCAATGGTTTTGCTCCCACAATTTTAGCCATGCTCGCGTGTAAGGAATCGCCATACGTAATCCATGGGTTTGTGGCTTTTGTGTAAGCTTCTACACCCCAGGTTTCCCAATCTTGAAGGATTGTTTCAAGGTGGGCGCGTGTAGTCTTAGGTTGTAGGCCCAAGGAATTTCCCAAGAAGTATATTGCTGGGTTTCCCTCAGAATCTTTGGGGCGATAAAACTTGTTCCGATACTTTGCAAGAGAATCCTTTGCATCCATCTCCATGGCAAACGTTTTACTCGCAGCGAAATGATTCATGATTAATCACTACTCCGAGACCTAGTCTCTAAAGGTCATGGTGAGAGTACTATGTTTCTGAGTCAATTCAAGTATTTCCAAATCCATTGATCCAATTTTGACATCCTCTAATAATTCCATTGTAATACTGAGTGGTTGACCATCTGCGATATTTTCGTCAAAATCAAGAATCAATTCGAATTTCCTTTTAGACGCGTTCGGAATGTGATAAGTCGCCTGCTTTGAATCAATAGTTTGAGTTCCTGGAAGCCACTGAGAATGAGCTTTGACCATGTCAAATCGGTCTGCAGGGATTTTTCCATGTGCCGCTGTAAATTCTCGGACACTGAATGAATCTTGTGGTGGTGTCTTTTTGAATGTGAAAGGGCGATGCCGATCAAGGTTATGGTATTGCATAGCCCAGAAAATGACGTTTTCTCCGATAGCGTCCTCGGGGTTCATCTGCCCATAATATGAGTACCAAGGAACATGTTCATTGTCACAGATCTTTGCGGTGACCCATGGGAGATCAGCGAATAATGTTGGGAGTTGGTCCGCATCACCCTGTTTCGGTTCAAGAGAGCTAAAGGCTGATCCAACTATGTTAGGAGTAGATTCATCGTATTTCAGGAGCTCGAGGTAGTTTCCGTTTTGTGCAATGATATAGA
>JABAOF010001045.1_pt5 | contig 99742 bp, 85 predicted proteins | sample 7062171 | NCBI WGS metagenome assembly JABAOF01 (sample SAMN14538628, study PRJNA623070) | marine sediment metagenome | biome: marine biome [ENVO:00000428]; feature: marine pelagic biome [ENVO:01000023]; material: deep marine sediment [ENVO:00002113] | place: India: Gulf of Khambhat ...
CTTTTTATCAGATCTTTGATAACAACTTTCTTAATGAAAAAAGATTTATATCCTCGTTGTGATTTGCTTTCAAATTCTTTTTATCAGATCTTTGATAACAACGTGCCTGGCACAGATATCAATATTCTTTCAGTTGTGATTTGCTTTCAAATTCTTTTTATCAGATCTTTGATAACAACTGTTAATGATGAATTAAAGAGAGATGGCTAGTTGTGATTTGCTTTCAAATTCTTTTTATCAGATCTTTGATAACAACTAAAGCATAATTAGTTGCATTCCAGTTTCGTTGTGATTTGCTTTCAAATTCTTTTTATCAGATCTTTGATAACAACAGTAAATGCTGTAATACAATGACTGTAAGGGTTTTCAAAGAAAATAGAAAGAAAAAAATGATTGAAATGGCTGTGCCTGCAGTTGGCAGGGCAGCCTTTTTACTTTTCTATTTTTGTTATATTGCATTAAAATAACTCTAATTGCTGGGGTATGGGTTGTGCCGGCGCTTCTTTTTTACCCTGAAATAGCTCCATCATCCCAAATTGTTTGTCGGTAATGGTCATAATGCCCACATGCCCTTTTTCAGGTAATATTTTTTTAACCCGCTTTATATGCACGGCGGCGTTTTCCATGCTGGGGCAATGCCGCAGGTATATGGAAAATTGAAACATTACAAAGCCATCGGCCATAATTTTCTTCCTGAATTCTTGTGCCGTTTTTCGCTCTGTTTTGGTTTCGGTAGGTAAATCGAAAAATACCATTATCCACATAATACGATAGGCATTGAAACGTTCGGATGTGTTATTGTGCCTGGGCATAAAGGGAACAGTCTGTCATCAATAACCGGCAAATGTTCATTTGCCATCATTAAAACGTAGTAAGGCATTATATTATTATGGGTAACAAATAAAAAGTAATATTTATTTGTATGGGCTTATGTTAATGGTAGTTCAGGAAAATCCAATTTTCGTTGCTCGCCGCTATAACATTTGCTTAAAGAGAAAGCTGTTTTTTGCATGGCTACCCATAAGGGGCTGGTTTGTTCTTCTATCCGTGTATCATGGGTTAACACATTCAGCAGTTGCACTTTTATGGGTTGTGTTAATACTTCTACTGCCGATGTTTCGTGAATAATGTTGCGTACAATGGCATCTATAAATGGGCGGTAGGGTTCCATCATATCATCGGCTAAACAATAGGCATTGTAACGGTTGCGGTGAAAAATGCCCAGTGTGGGTAATAAACCCGCTCCTGCAATGGCACGGGCCATAGCAGCCCGAATAATGGCATAACCATAATTCAATAAATTATTGGGGGGTGGCCCATCCCGTTTTCTAAAAAACTGCCAGGCATCTGGAAACAAATGCGCCCAATAATAGGCCGCTGCCTTGGCTTCGGCATTATCGGCATCGCCACTTTTTACATTTTGCCGGGCATTGTTTAAATAGCCATGGGGTATGTTCCATTTTTTTAAAACAGCCGCCTGGTTATTAATCTTTGCTTTTACGGTTTGCTGCCACAATTGTTTTTTTAGGGGTTCACTGGCGGCTAATTGCTCCTTAAAACGCTCACTTTGCAGGGTATGGCTCTCTAAAGGCAGCAGCATGCCGCTGGGGTGGTGGGTACTGTTGCAGGTTATTACCGCAATATTGTTGGTAATCAGTTGGTCTAACAAAAAATGGGTAATGGTAATTTGCGGATGCTCTAATACCAGTACGCCTATATCTTCAATGGGTACCGTTTTATCCTGCCGGTCTTCCAACCCTTTTATGTGGGCATAGCTAAGCACCAATTGTTCGTTATTGCATTTTAGGTGGCAGGGGTTCTCTATGCAGAGGGTGCGTTTAAGCATTAGATATGTGTGATATATTTGGTTAAAAAAGTATGTAGTGAACAGATTTGAATATGATTGTTTGTATAGTTATCACTTCCAGGTGTTACAATAAAATTTTTTTGTGTATTCAAATCTGCAATACAATTTAAAAAGCCTTTTGAAATTTCCGGTGCATTATTACGTTTTATTTCAACACAGGCTACGGGTATATTTCCGTTAACCAATACTACATCTGATTCTGCACCATGATGTGTGCGATAGTAATATACAGATAAATGAGATGGTACCAGTTGATGTATTTGTTCAATAACAAAACCTTCCCATGAGGCACCTGAAACAATGTGGCCGGCTAATTCATCAGTTGTTTGTATGCGGTTCATGTAATGCAATAAGCCGCTATCACGAAAATAGATTTTAGGCGATTTTACGATCCGTTTAGTAGTGTTGATAAACCATGGCTGTAAACGTCTGATTAAAAAAGCTCCTTCCATAAAATCCAGATATTTTAGCGTAGTGGCTCTACTAATGCCTAATGAACGTGAAATATTTTCGTAGTTTACAATATTGCCACTAATTGCGCTTAACATGGTCCATAGATTTCGAACAGTAGCCGGTGATAGATTTTCATTCATTAAAAAATTTACATCACGCTCCACAAAAGTGCAGTAGTAATTTTCGGCCCATGCATACCATTGTGCATTGGTTCTTAAGGTAAGTGCTTCAGGATAGCCGCCTCTGAACCATATTTTATCCTGTGCAATTTTGGCTTTATTGGCTTCCATTAAGTTAATGGTGGGTAGTTCTATATGGGCAATTCTACCGGCCAAACTTTCAGAAATGCCTCTTACTAAAAAAGGTGAAACCGAGCCCAATAGCATAAAACGTCCGGGTTTTCGGTATTCATCAATTAATGGGCGTAATATGGCAAATAATTCGGGCATCGTTTGGACTTCGTCAATAATCACCAGTTTATCTTTTAATCCGGCCAGCATGGTTTCAGCATCTTCCAGTTTACGCCTGTCAGATGGTTTTTCTAAGTCAAAATAAACTGTAGTAGATTTTTTTTTATCTGCAATCTGCCTGGCAATAGTTGATTTGCCTATCTGCCGCGCACCTATTATAGCTACGGCAGGAAACTGTTTCATCTGCTTTTGTAGTGTTTTTATAATATTCCGTTGAATCATCTTTACCGTGAAAATTGTACAACAAATTTATAATTTTTCACGGTAATAAAAAAGTAATGAAATGGGTTATGCCTAAAAATGTAATTGAGGAACAAAAAAATGAATCCTTTCCGGTATGTATATATGGTGCTTGTGTTTAGCAGCTTAAATCTTGAAAAATTATAAGTGTAGTTAAAAATTGAATTATTTTAGAATAATCCTTCTAACCAATAATTTGGTCATTGAATAAATAACTGCAACAAACCCCTAAATGGTTGTAAATATTGATTATTAAAAGCTAAAACTATGAACCGTGAAAATTGTATAATGTATTTATAATTTTTCACGGTAATTGTACTTCATTCCTTTATTATACTTAACTTACCACCAATTGCGCATTACTGCATTTTAAATGGCAGGGGTTTTCTATGCAAAGGGTGTGTTTGAGCATGCTGGTATGATTTACCGGGTGAGCGATTCCTCCAATGCGATATATTCAATAAAACGTTCAAGTTTAAGGGTATGTTGTGCGAGGAAGCTATTTTTATTTTCGAAGATTTCCCGGAAGAAGGGAAGCTCTTCAAAATGAGCATGAACATAGTGGTAAGAGCTCCAGGGCCACTCAGTTGTTTCTTTTGTAAAACTGTGTTTAACCGGGTTGAGATGAATGTATAAAACAAGGGTTTGTAAATATTGCGCAGAGGTAATTTCCTTTCTTTTAAAGTTTTTAATAAAAAGCGAACCCCTGCGTTGGTAAACTTTATTAAAAGCCTGCGTATAGCTGCTGAAGAGGTTGGAGAATTTCTTCGACAGCAACTTTTCCAAAGTTTCGAACTTTGGAAAAGTTTGCAGCAGCGCTTCTTCGTTTTTTATTTTAACCAGTAGATGAAAATGATTCGGCATTAAGCACCAGGCTAAAGTATCTGCTACAGCATCTATATGTTTATAGTATTGTTGCAGGAAGAAACGATAATTTTCTGCTTCCCGGAAAAGGTTATCATCACCATTGGCATGGTTGTAAATATGATAATATCGACCGGGAAGAAGTGGAGGCATGATAATAAAATAAGTTATTGAATATTATTTAAATGTAAGTATTCCACTCATCGAAATATTAAAATCTTCACCTTCCAGCAAGAAGGTCCAGTTGCTTCGACTTAAGCCCAAAATAGGAGCCGGATTTTTATCATTTATTTCAGAAGATTCAGTTTTAAATTCTTCAATTTGAGATTTAAGTTTTTTTGCAAAATCCTCCGAAGAATAATATCTGACATTTTCAATTCGTGCATCAAAATCGTAAAGCCTTTTTTCATACTCTTTCTTCCTGTCTGCTATATTGCTTATGCTTTCATCTGGCATAATAACCGGAATATTAAGTTTTTGTTCATACGGTTTTAAAATGCTGTTTTTTGACTCCTTAATTGATTTGTCTATTTCTACTTTTGTTCTTGATTCTAAATGATATTGCAGTATTATCTTGTTACCTGTATAATGGAACTGGGTGATTTTATATAACCTTTTCACTTGGAAATTTAAATCATTTCTTTTTTCATACTCATCATCATTTTTCAAAACAAATATTTTCTGACCAATTTTTAATAGTTTTTTGTCGGGATAATACACGAAATCGGGATAATTTAGTTCAATAAATTTATCAAGATTAAATATTCTATTTGTTTTATACGTTTTGGCTAACTCTGCTGATGATATAGGTATAAGCAATCTTTCTATCTTACCATCATTAATCCGTTGCAGAAATGCGGCGTAAGGAAGCTCACCAGAAGCTGCATAATATTGATTTTTATATTCATTTTTTGATTGATAATTTAACCTTTGCTTTACTATTTTTCCTGCATTTGTTCTTACCCGAACATGGCGAATGATATTTCCCTGATGGTCTTTAACTATCGGGTTATTTTTCTGTTCACTCACTAGTTTTTGAATAGTAGGGTCTACGATATCCTTAATATATTTTTTTGCATCATTAATGCTTACCCTTTCTGCATAAAAGAATTCATCTGCACCGGTTTTGAACTTCCACGTTCCGTCATCATTGCGTAATGGTTTTCCGTTCTCTCTTTCTACATCTCTGAGTTTAGCCACAAAGGTTTGTTTATAAAGGGAAGTTCTTATACTATCTCCACAAGCTATTTTAGGTATTTTATTTGCTCTTTCTACTACGTTTTTGATTTGATGATTATCTTTTAATGGTTCCGGAAGATTTTTGATATTAGGCAGGAAAATAATCCGGCCTCTGTTTCGATTAATCTTATATGTTCTTTTTAGAATTTTGTCTGTAACATAATTGACAACCAGTACTGAGTTGTCTATATTTTGTATTAATTGTTGAGAATTATAATTGGCGAATGGCGTAGTAGTAAATTGACCCTTTTTTTGCTCTTGCCACTCATACATTGTTTTCAATAATCGTTCCCGATAACTGCTGTTTGTCGGAATTAATGTCAAAACAGCAGCATCAATGGCATGATGTGTATGCTTATTCCTGTTCTTAATCTCATCTTCTTCCTGTATGCTGAAAATTTTTCGGAAATCGGCGGTTACGGTGCCTTTCTGAACTTTTACATTATTGAAGTAAATGCTTAAAAATTCCCGAGCATATTTTGATATCATTTGTGTATCGGTGAGTTGCCTCCTTATCCAGCTTTCTTTAATTTCTGTACAGGTAAACCGTTCTATTTTATCATTCCAATAATCAAAGTGCATTTTATAATAATGCTTTTTCTGAATACGATCATTTTTTCCTGCTTCATCTTCTCCGGGTTTATGTTTTTTGTGTTTTTCATATTCTATTTCATAATGATCTCTGATTTTAATCCATTCTTTCAGCCGTGGTTTAATGGCAGTTCCCCAGTCATCTACATTCTCTTCATAATTATCACAACTAGTTGGAAACTGTTTCTTTTTTCTGTCGCGGTTATACCATGCATAACAAACGGTTTGATTGGACAGGGTATTATCCGGTAATATACTACGTGGTATGGTATGTTCTATGTCAACTTCATTAGAAAATAATTGTTTCAGGCCAATCATTTTTCCTGTGTACATACATTGGCCTTTTTGTTCCATCCATAGTTCATATCTTTTTAGAGAATCTTTTTCCTTTAATATAAGCTCTCGTACAAGCCGGGAATTTCCTTTATCGTCTTGTACTTTTGAAAAGTTTTGTTCATTCCACATTTCAAATAGTGAAATATTTTCATCCACGTTAATAGAAATATTTTCTTTCTCCTTGAATTCTTTGAGAAATTCCTTGTACTTCTCTTTTTGATTTTCACGTTCTCTTTGGTAACGTTCAATCGCAATTCTTTTGTTATTGTCGTTTAATTCTCTCGCTACCTCAATCATAATCTCTGTATCATTATCGATATCTCCATTAATAATAAGTTCATTCAGCAGCTTTCTTAAAACACTTAATGCTTTATTAAACATGGGGTTTTTGATACTGTCAATCAATGGAGTTGGCAAAATTTCTTTGCCGGTTTTTTTGTCAAGTGGAAGATTCGGTGTTCCGTCAGGCTTTGTTCCTGTCTTTTTCAGATATAGATTCTCTCGTTTGGAGTGATGGTAGAGTTCTCCTTTCAGGTGAATTTCCAGTTTATTCAATTCATCATTCAGTATTTTATCAAGAGTAAAAGTTTCCCTAAAAGCTCTTTTTGAATTACTGAAAAACTTCTGATATTGATCTTTCACCTCATTGATGATTTTATTTTTTATCTCACTGCTTTTACTATTCCATGTTGTTTCCCCAAAATGTTTCAGGCAGGCGTGGGTTATATCATCAACATCATCAGGTTGAAGAATGTAGCTTACGTCTTTATAAGCAAACTTTTCATCATGTTGTAAACCTTTCCATCTGTCTATTAAGCTGTTTGTAATGGCGATAACCATTTTTTCCCAGTTATAATTTCCATTTGCTATTTGTATTGCCTCATAAATTTTTTCTTTCTTTACATCCCATTTGCCATTTATTAACTCAGGCATTTTTGCCAGTAATACTGCTTCATTATACAAAAAACCTTCCTGTAAAAATGGAATAATTTTACAGATAGCTTTTACACTTAAATCAGAATATGCAGAGGTGATATTTTTCCTTATCTCAACAAATGGGTTATAATTTTTTCCTTTTGAAGTTATCTCATCTGCAATTTTTAGTTTTTGAACTGAAAACTTTTTAAGATAGGCTTCGTCAAAACTGTACAATGCATGCCATAAGTCAAACACTGAATACTTTTCTTTGATAATTTTAGGTGCATTTCCAATATTATATTTGTATAGCTCCTTAATTTGTTCAAAAACGGGTGTGCCAAAAACATCTATAAGCCCCTTGCACACTGGCATGGTAGATGCAGAGTGGTCATCTTTGTAATTATAATTGTACTTAATAGAGTGTTTAAATTGTTTATCAAGAAATTTTTTTATTTCTGCAAACTTTACATTTTTATCTTTTTTTAAAAAGAAATCATAATACAACTTTTCTCTTATGTGAAGTGGTAATTCTTCTTTTATCGTTTCATTATTTTCTTCACGTACAGTTTTGATGGTATTGATGAATTGCAAGGCTCTGAAAATTTCAAATAATGGATGCGAAACAGGACAACGTGGCTTATCATTTTCTAAAGTACACCGCCCAATATTCCCCTTTTGACTTCTTAGAGGACGCTGCCAGATAATTGCTTTCCATAATTTCTGAACAAATAAATCCTGATAGATTCCTGCACTATCTCTGTGTATGTCAAAGCCCTGTGCATTGCATAGTAGTTCAAACTCTTGCCTATATTCCTTACGCAGCGGATATTGATTCCTAGCTCGTTTCCCTTTATCTAAAAATTCTTTTTTCAGGGCTTCAGCAATAGAACGATTAGTTTCTAATGCCTTAGCAAATCCTTCACTTTCCCTTCTTTCAAGTTGTTTTTTTGTTTCAATATTTTTTTTTGCTTCATCAATATTTAACTCATCCGTGTCTGATTCACCAATGTTTTTATACCCCCTTCTTTGTACTAAATGATATAATGCTCTGCCAAATTCATGTGGATGTAATTTTTTATCCAGAGCTTTTACTCTTAGTTCATAAGGATTTTTATATTCGGTATCAATTTCTAAATAACTAAAATCACATTTCAACCACATTAAAAACTTCTTACTTTCCGGAAATTTTTGGGGGTGCCCTTTCCTGTATTTACTCCATTGCTCAAGTTCTGTTTGTTGTAACGGCGAATATTTTTCGCCCAGCACCTCAAGCAAAGCCCATTTACGGTATTTCCTGGCTTGTAATAATCTTCGTTTCGAACGAGCTTCACGTCTATCTTTAGTTGGCGAAGTATATCCTCCGGTTCCTTTCAACATTCCTGCATCGAATGTTATTACACCCGTTTTGATATTATTTTCTTCATCTCTTAATGCCCATCCAATTGATGAACTACCCAAATCAAGTCCTAAAATTTTTTTCATATTGATTATTTTTCTTTCTACATTTGATTTGAAAGACAAATCACAACAAGGCTATAAGCCGCAGATCTTCTTTCTGAGTGACTGCTTGAATAATATTCGGTAGTCACTTTTTTTATCATCACAATAAGGATTATTCCGTTGTGAAAACATTTAAGTCGCCTCACCTTACAATGTGGGGCTTTTTTTTCTCCCCCTAAACTAATCAAATTTATGTATTTATAAAAAAAATATTATCTCATTTTTTCTAACGAAATCCCTTTATACACACATTTAAACTGCCTATTCATCCTTTTCACAGTTGGGAGTCACATGCTCCTCAATCCCCACCTCCTAACCACCATCACCCACCACCCATTTCCAACCCCTTTCTCCCTACCTTGTTCGAGACAAATTCGATACATGTTCGACAATGGTTCGATACAACCCTTATCAATGCTGCATTTGTATGGGCCGGAGTCGAACAACTGTCGAACAAATCTCGAAAAAAGCCCGAAAATACTGGCGTTTATAATTTTTTTTTGAATGGTATCGTAAAAAAGGAGGAGGATATTTATCTTCATGCAAAATTCAAACACATGAGGAAAATTTTTGGCATTATTGCATGCTGTTGCTTAACAGCATTGTTTACTTATGCCCAGCAAAAAGAAATAAGTATGGCGCAATTGGTTACCGGAAAAGCGCCCAACGGCTTTTACAAACCGCTGCCTTCTGTAATAGAATGGCTGAACAATAACCAGGTATTGTTGTTGCAACGCGGCGAAAAAAGAGAAGATGCACAAACATTTTTATTTGATATTCCCTCGGGAAAAATGTTATCGTATACTGCTCCTGCACAGTTAAAGCCTGATAAGGCTGTTACCGAAATGAACCATGACTTGTATTTGTTTGTAAACGGAACGCCTACACGCATTACCAACGATACGGCGCAGGAACACAACCCCACTTTCTCGCCCGATAGCAATTATATAGCCTATACCAAAAACAATAATTTATATAGCTACAACATTGCTGCACAAAAAGAAACACAATTAACCTTTGATGGTTCGGCTACTACCTTAAACGGCTATGCCAGTTGGGTATATTTGGAAGAAATTTATGGCCGCCCCACCCATTACCGGGCTTTTTGGTGGAGCCCCGATAGCAAAACCATTGCCTATGCCAGGTTTGATGAAAGTATGGTGCCTATGTTTCCTATTTACAGTAGCGAGGGGCAACATGGTTATTTGGAATATACCCGTTATCCCGAAGCAGGCGATAAAAATCCGGAAGTGAAAATGGGATTTGTTAGTCCGGATGGTGGCAATACCACCTGGGCCAATTTTAATGAGAAAGATGACCAGTATTTTGGCTGGCCCATGTGGCGCAGCAGCAATAATAGTTTATGGTTGCCCTGGATGAACCGTAAACAAGACAGCCTGATTATTTATGAAGTTAATACACAAACGGGGGCACGTAAACCGGTATATACCGAAACACAAAAAACCTGGATTGATTTGGAAGACAGGGTAGGCGGCCGTATTAACTTTTTAAAAGATGGCAGCGGTTATATTGCCCAGAGCGATAAAAGTGGATGGAATATGCTGTACTTATACAATATAGATGGTACCCTGCAACATGTTATTACTAATGGAAATTTCACCGTTACCGGAATTGAGTATATTGATGAAGCCAATCGCACCATTTATTTTACAGCACGTGGTATTGAAAACTCAACCCGTACCGATTTGTATAAAATTAGTTTTGATGGCGGACAACCCCAACGCTTAACTTTTGGTAATTATAACCATACTATCAATTTTTCACCCGGTGGTAAATATTTTATTACCACCTACAGTAATACACAAACGCCAGCACGTATGGCATTGGTAGATGTAAATGGTAAAATAGTTAAAGAACTGGGTAATGCCAAAGGCCCTGACATGGATGCGTATGCTATTGCTAAAACTGAAATTATACGTATTAAAAGTGCTGATGGTTTATTTGAACTGCCCGCTTTGGTTACCTGGCCGGCACATTATGATAAAACGAAGAAATATCCCATGCTCATTAGTATTTATGGAGGGCCTAATGCCGGTACCGTATGGGACAGGTGGAACTGGAGCCCCAGCCGCGAACTATTGGCACAGGAGGGGTTAATACAAGTAGCGTTTGACCACCGTGCCAGTGGCCAGTTTGGTAAAGCAGGTGTAAACTATATGTACCATGATTTAGGGTATTGGGAAATGGAAGATTACAGCACTATGGCCAAATGGTTTATTCATAATGCTGGTGCCGACCCTGCCCGTATTGCTATTACAGGGTTTAGTTATGGGGGGTATATGACGTGCTATGCATTAACCTACAAATCGGATGTGTTTACTTATGGTATGGCCGGTGGCAGTGTGGTAGACTGGAGCCTGTATGATACCCATTATACTGAACGCTATATGGGTACACCGGAAAGCAATCCGGAGGGTTATAAAAAAAGTAGTGTATTGAGTTATATTGGTCGGTATAAAGGCCTGTTGCAAATTGTACATGGTACTATGGATGATAATGTACATATGCAAAACAGCATACAATTAATTAGTGCTTTGGAAGATGCCAAGAAGCCTTTTGAAATGATGTTGTATCCCGGTGGGCGCCATGGTTGGCCTTATTTGCCTGCTAAATGGGATGATTTTCAAAATCTGAAAGCGAAGTTCATTTACAAATATTTAATTAAGAAACCCATACCGGAAGGTTTGCTGCATTAAATAACTAAAAAGCCCTGCTTATTGCGGGGCTTTTTATAGATAGTAAAATGAAAGTAGGTTAAAAATAAGCTTTCCAATAAATTGGTTGTGTTTAGTGTAAAAGTATATACAACGAACAGCCATAAACGACATTAAGCATATTACAACAGTAAAATAGTTGTAAAATTAGTAGCACTTCTGAAAAAATGATTGCTTTTATGGCTCAGGTATAAAAGAAATAATAGTTCAATTTATTAATTATATTTTAAAATTTGAATGGTACAAATAAAATGATGTAGTTATTTACATACTTACATTTGGGTTATAATACTAATTGCTTTTACATTTATTCAAGTTACATTTATTGTTACGCATGGCAAATACTATTTTAATTATAGATGATGAGGTAAAACTCAGAACACTGTTGGCAAAAATGTTGAGTTTAGAAGGATTTGATGTATTACAGGCCGGCGATGGAAAAACCGGGCTTAAAAAATTAGAACAGCAAAATATAGATATTGTACTTTGCGATGTTAAATTGCCCGATGAGCATGGTGTTGATTTGGCCAAAAATATCAAACAAAAGTATCCTGCGCTTGAAATTATCTTGATGACAGCCTATGGCAATATTCCGGATAGTGTACAAGCTATAAAAAATGGAGCATTTGATTATATAACAAAGGGAGATGATAATTATAAAATTATTCCATTGCTTTACAGAGCACTTGAAAAAGTGAAACTGGCAAAAAGGGTACAACAATTAGAAAAACAGTTAGATAATAAATATGCATTAAACAGTATACTTGGTTGTTCAAAAAGTATTCAATTAGCCATTGAAGCCGCCCGAAAAGTAGCACAAACAGATGCCACTGTTTTATTAACCGGCGAAACAGGAACCGGTAAAGAAGTTTTTGCACAGGCCATACATCAGGCAGGAAAAAGAAAGAACGGTAATTTTATTGCAGTGAATTGTTCCGCCTTCAGTAAAGAATTATTGGAAAATGAATTATTTGGACATAAAGCCGGTGCATTTACCGGTGCTATAAAAGATACTAAAGGTATTTTTGAAGAAGCCAATGAGGGTACCATTTTTTTAGATGAAATAGGTGAAATGCCCCTCGATTTGCAGGCAAAACTACTGCGTGTAATAGAAACAGGCGAATTTCTGAAAGTGGGCGATAACAATGTTACCAGGGTAAATGTTAGATTAATTGCGGCAACTAACCGCGACTTAAAAAAGGAAGTAAATGCCGGCCGCTTTCGGGAAGATTTGTTTTACCGTATTTCAGTATTTCAAATACAACTGCCTTCCTTACGGGAACGTATTGACGATATTACATTATTAGCCAATCATTTTTTACAATATTTTTCGGAAAAAACAAATAAAAAAATAACCGGCATTGCTCCGGCATACATACAATTGTTACAAAAACATACATGGAAAGGAAATATCCGTGAACTGAAAAATATTATTGAACGAAGTGTTATTTTAACTGAAAATAATATTTTAGAACCTGCCTCCCTACCGGTTGATTTTTATCAGGTACCCGATTTACAAATGGGTAATGTGTCTGCACCTTCATTAGCACTGGCTGATGTTGAAAAAGCACACATACAAAAAGTACTGCAATATACCGGGGGTAATAAAACAGAAACTGCACGCTTACTGAATATTGCCCTAACTACTTTGTACAGAAAAATTGAAGAATATAAAATAACGAGTTCAGTTGAATAATAGTTTTATTTTTATTTTGGTGTTGCGCATAAGGCATACCCTTTTAAAATGATAGTGTGAACCCTTTTATTTTGAAAGGGTTTGTTGTTGTATATATATACTATATTATTTTTATAATTCATTTCCAGTAAGGATTTTCATGTATTTTATTTTAGCTGGCACTTGTTTTGCCAATATGCTGGCACAGTTTAAGGATGGAATGATGTATCATCCACTTAAACTGCTTATATTATTTATACATAAAAAATACCAACATGCTGTTTTTACTTTTACTAATTACCGGTCTGTTAGCGTTTCTGTTGTTTAACGTAATGATTCATTGGTTCGAAAAAATTTAAACTTATGCTTTTATTATTTTTTGTAGCGATTATAGTATTTGTATATATGTGCTATGTTTTAATTCATCCTGAAAAATTTTAACACAGCAGATGAGCTGTCAATTTTAGGTAATGAATGTTAAGCTGTACCACTACCGTGCTGCATTTTACCGTGAACATATTGATATTTTAAAATAAATTAAACAAAGCAAATGAATACTGAAATGTATGGCATCATAGCCATGTTTATGATAACGGTATTGTTAGCCATTCCGTTAGGCAGGTATATGGGTAAATTATTTTCAGGAGAAACCACCTGGTTAGATCCCATTTTCAATCCAATTGATCAACTGATTTATCGAATATCAGGCGTTGATCCGAAAATAGAAATGAATTGGAAGCAACATTTAAAAGTATTACTCACCATTAATTTTATCTGGTTTGTTCTGGCCATGTTGGTTTTAACCAATATGGCGCATTTGCCACTAAATCCTGATCATAATCCCTCCATGTCGGCCGATCTGGCTTTTAATACTGCTGTAAGTTTTATTTCAAATACCAATCTGCAGCATTATTCCGGTGAAACAGGTATGTCTTATCTGGGTCAGTTAGTTTTAATGTTATTTCAATTTATCAGTGCAGGTTGCGGAATGGCAATATGTGTTGTAGTTTTTAAGGCTATGAAAGAGGGTGCAAACCATTCTTTGGGTAACTTTTACTTTCTTTTTGTAAGAAGCTGTACCCGGATTTTATTACCCATTGCTTTTATAATGGCAGTTTTGTTTTTATTGAACGGTATGCCCATGACGTTTAAGGGTAAAGATACCATTACTACATTACAGGGCGATACAGTTCAGGTAAGCAGAGGGCCGGTAGCAGCATTTGTTGCCATTAAACAGTTGGGAACAAATGGAGGAGGTTTCTTCGGGCCTAACTCGGCTCATCCATTTGAAAATCCTAATTATTTCACCAATATGGTTGAAACCATAGCCATTGCATTATTACCCATTGCATTAATATTTACAATGGGCTATATGCTGAAACGGAAAAAATTAGCCTGGCTAATTGTTGGGGTAATGACGGTGGGTTTCTTTTTATTATTAGCACCCACCATTATAATGGAAACTGCAGGGAATCCTGCCATTGCAAAAATGGGAATAGAACAAACCTCGGGCAATATGGAAGGCAAAGAAGTGCGTTTGGGGGCTGCTGCATCAGCGTATTGGGGAATTGTTACCACAGTAACCAGTAATGGTTCTGTAAATGCGATGCATGATAGTTTTATGCCGCTTGCCGGCATGTGTACCATGTTGGGAATGATGGTAAATGCTTTTTATGGGGGTATTGGCGTAGGCTTTTTAAACTTTTATATTTTCATGATACTGGCTGTATTTATCAGTGGATTAATGGTAGGCAGAACACCCGAACTGATGGGTAAAAAAATTGAAGCAAAAGAAATGAAAATAGCGATGATTATTGCTTTGATTCATCCATTTTTAATATTATCGGGTACAGCCATTGCTGCTTATTTATATGCGCATCATCCTGCTGAATATGCGGGCTGGCTTTCTAATCCGGGTTTTCATGGCTTTAGCGAAATGTTATATGAATTTACTTCTGCCAGTGCCAATAACGGTAGCGAATTTGCAGGGCTTGGAGCCAATACTCCCTGGTGGAATATTTCGGATGGCATTGTAATGCTGTTATCGAGGTATTTGCCCATCATTGGGCCGGTAGCTATTGCCGGTTTACTGGCACAAAAAAAATATATTCCTGAAAGTGCCGGTACGTTAAAAACCGATACGGTTACCTTCGGCTTAATGGTAATGGCCGTTATTATAATTGTTGCAGCTTTATCATTTTTTCCATCTTTGGCTTTAGGGCCTGTTGCTGAATATTTTTCCTTTCATTAAAAATATATTCAAATGAATCATATTGCATCTAAACAATTTTTAAATAAAGCATTATTGGCCGGTGCATTAAAGCAGTCATTCCTGAAATTAAATCCTGCTACCATGATTTTAAATCCGGTCATGTTTACCGTTTGGGTAGGAACCGTAGTAATGGGAGGAGTATGTATCTGGATTGCTGGCGGAGCAAATGGTCAGGGAAGTTTAACTTACAATTTGGTAATTACATTATTACTGTTCATTACATTGCTATTTGCCAATTTTGCAGAGGCCATTGCCGAAGCAAGGGGTAAAGCACAAGCCAACAGTTTGCGGAAAACAAGGGAAGACACACCTGCCAAATTAATATTGCCGGTAGGCGAAATGTATGTGAATGAAATGATTGTTGTTCCGGCTTCCAAATTAAAAAAAGGGGATATTTTTATATGTGAAACAGATGATATTATTCCTGCCGATGGGGAAATAGTAGAAGGCCTGGCAACCATTGATGAAAGTGCTATTACCGGTGAAAGTGCACCTGTAATTAGAGAAGCGGGTGGCGATAAAAGCAGCGTTACAGGCGGTACTAAAGTACTTAGCGATACAATTAAAGTAAAGGTAACCAGTGAACCGGGCGAAAGTTTTTTAGATAAAATGATTGCTTTAGTGGAAGGTGCCTCACGACAAAAAACACCCAACGAAATTGCATTAACCATTTTATTGGCAGGTTTTACACTGGTTTTTATCATTGTTACAGTTACTTTAAAATCATTTGCAGATTATGCGCATACACCTATTACCATTGCCGCTTTTATTGCCTTATTTGTTTGCCTGATACCTACTACCATTGGTGGGTTGTTATCAGCAATAGGAATTGCAGGGATGAATCGTGCATTGAAAGCCAATGTAATTACCAAAAGCGGCAAAGCAGTAGAAACTGCCGGCGATATTGATGTGTTACTATTAGATAAAACAGGTACCATTACCATTGGAAACAGAAAAGCGACTCAATTTTATCCTGCTACAAATGTTGATCCCGATTATTTTAAGAAACTGGTTGTAATGAGTTCGGTTTCCGATCAAACGCCCGAAGGAAAATCGATTATTGAATTAGCTGCATTAGATACTGCGTTGATGCAGCTCAACAACCCACGTTTCATACCATTTACTGCAGAAACCAGATGTTCGGGTATTGATATAGGTGATATGCGTATCAGAAAAGGTGCAGCAGATGCTATCCGAAAAATTTGTGAAAATGCAGGAAATACATTTCCTGAATATGTACATGCAACTGTTCAATCCATTTCAAGTAAAGGTGGTACACCATTGGTGGTTGCTGAAAATGAGAAAGTAATGGGGGTTATAGAATTGCAGGATATTATTAAAACAGGTATTAAAGAAAGGTTTGAGCGTTTACGGAAGATGGGTATTAAAACAGTTATGGTTACCGGCGATAATCCGTTAACAGCCAGGTTTATAGCTGAAAAAGCAGGTGTGGATGATTTTATTGCTGAAGCAAAGCCGGAAGATAAAATGAATTATATAAAAATAGAACAGGCTTCAGGAAGGCTGGTTGCAATGATGGGAGATGGCACCAACGATGCACCGGCATTGGCTCAGGCAGATGTAGGGGTAGCTATGAACAGTGGAACACAGGCAGCCAAAGAAGCCGGTAATATGGTAGATCTCGATAATGACCCTACAAAATTGATTGAAGTAGTTGAAATTGGAAAACAATTATTAATGACACGCGGCACTTTAACAACCTTTAGTATTGCAAACGACGTTGCAAAATACTTTGCAATTGTGCCCGCATTGTTCATTACCTATATACCTGCCCTACAGGGAATGAATATCATGCATTTGCATAGCCCGCAAAGCGCTATTCTTTCTGCAGTTATTTTTAATGCCATTATTATACCGCTGCTCATTCCACTGGCATTGCGCGGTGTAGTTTATAAACCTATTGGTGCAAGCGCACTGCTACGGCGTAATTTGCTGATATACGGACTGGGGGGAATTATTGTTCCTTTTGTGGGCATTAAAATCATTGATATTGTTGTTGCAAATTTTATATAAAAACTTTATGAAATACTATTTATTACCTGCCATTCGTTTAACATTGGTTTGCTTGCTTCTTTTTTCTGTAATGTATACTGCATTAGTATGGTGCGTTGCTCAGATTACGCCTGATAAAGGAGAGGCTGCAGTATGGATGGTGCATGGAAAAAAAATGTACCGGAATATCGGACAAAAATTTTCGGATGATAAATATTTTTGGTCAAGACCTTCTGCTGTTAATTATAATGCAGCAGCAGCAGGTGCAAGTAATAAAGGGCCCAATAATCCGGATTATTTGCTTTCGGTACAACAACATGTTGATTCATTTCAAGTCCATCATCCCGGTGTTCCAGCATCGGCTATACCGTCTGATTTGGTTACCGCAAGTGGTAGCGGCTTAGATCCTCATATTGCTGTGCAATCTGCTATGATACAGGTAAACAGAATTGCCCAAATAAGACATATTCCTAAAACTATTATTGAATCATTGGTGCGGCAGCATACCGATAAACCCTTGTTAGGAATTTTTGGACCCGAATCTGTGAATGTATTGGCGCTTAACATTGCTTTAGATTCCTTGACAAACCATTAAAGAGATACATCAGCTATGCATGCAAGAATGTAAAATGAACTGGTACATGAAGAAAATTATGTTTCTATCCGTTTATATAATTACAGGTTATGCCCATGCCCAAAACGATTCATTGAATCAAAAGCTACAACTTAGTGGCTATTTGGATGTATATTATGCTTATGATTTTGCAAATCCGCCTAACCATAACAGACCTGCTTTTTTATATAGCTACAACCAACACAATGAGGTAAATTTGAATCTTGGATTTTTAAAAGCTGCTATTACTGAAAATAAGGTAAGGGCAAATCTTGCTTTTGCTACAGGAACTTATATGAATGCCAATCTTTCAACAGAAAATGGAGTATTTAAAAATATTTTTGAAGCTAATATAGGCATAAAGCTATCCCGCAAAAAGGATATTTGGGCAGATGCCGGTATTTTTGCTTCACATATCGGTTTTGAAAGTGCTATTGGAAAAGATTGTTGGACACTCTCCAGAAGTATTTTGGCGGAGAATACACCCTATTATGAAAGTGGTGTAAGGGTAGCATATACTACACCCAACCAAAAATGGTATATGGCTCTATTATTGTTGAACGGCTGGCAAAATATAAGCAGAATCAATGGCAATAATACACCTGCTTTTGGCCATCAAATTACATTTAAACCCACATCAAATATTACCCTCAACAGTAGTTCATTTATAGGCAATATACTTCCTGACAGTATTCGTGCAATGCGTTATTTTCATAATTTGTATGGTATATTTCAGCTAACACAACAATGGGGTATTACAGCAGGCTTTGATATAGGTTTTCAACAAAAATCAACCGGAAGTCATTCCTTCAATCATTGGTATTCTTACGTATGTATTGCACAATGGAAACCATCTCCAAAAAATGTGTGGGCTGCAAGAATAGAATATTATGCAGATCCTGATAATGTTATTATTCCTGCAAATTTTCAAAATGGTTTTAAAACATTTGGATATTCCATTAATTATGATAGAGCTATTAGTTCAAAACTTTTATGGAGAATAGAGGCAAGAGATTTTTATGCCGCTGAAACCTATTTCGAAAATAATAATATACCTGTTCATAACAATTTTGCAATGACCACTTCTATTTCAATTGTATTATAATGCCGGGCAAAGAAGAAACAGTACAACATTTTTTAGACTTGATTAAAAAGTCGAAACGCGGTAAATTTAAAATTTACATTGGCATGAGTGCAGGTGTAGGAAAAACATACCGGATGTTACAGGAAGCACATGCCCTGTTAAAAAATGGTATCGATATAAAAATTGGTTATATAGAAACACACCAACGTAAGGAAACGGAAGCATTGTTAGAAGGGCTTCCACAAATACCCCGACGAAAATTATTTTACAAAGGAAAGGAGTTAGAAGAGTTAGATGTTGCTGCCATTATGCAGTTAAGACCTGAAGTAGTAATTATAGACGAACTGGCCCATACCAATATTGAGGGAAGCAAAAATGAAAAAAGATGGCAGGATGTTTTAGATATTTTAGATGCAGGAATTAGTGTAATTAGTGCTGTAAATATTCAACACATTGAAAGCCTGAATGAAGAAGTTAAAAAAATTACCGGTATTGAAGTAAAAGAACGAATACCCGATAGTGTGCTGAATCAGGCAGATGAAGTAGTTAACATTGATCTTACAGCCGATGAATTGATTAGCCGATTAAAAGAAGGTAAAATTTATACATCAGATAAAATAGCCGCAGCACTGAAAAATTTTTTTCAGAGCGAACATATTTTGCAATTAAGAGAATTGGCATTGAAAGAGGTAGCTTCGCAGGTTGAAAGAAAAGTTGAAACAGAAGTTATAAAGAGCAATGCACTAAAACATGAACGATTTTTAGCCTGTATCAGTTCTAATGAGCATACTGCTAAAACGGTTATTCGCAAAACAGCACGATTGGCCAATTATTATAATTCAAAATGGTATGTATTATATGTGCAAACGCCAAAAGAAAGTCCGGAACGCATACCATTAGATAAACAGCGACACTTAATCAACAATTTTAAAATAGCTACTGAATTAGGGGCAGAAATCATAAAAGTATCTAATAACAATATTGCTAAAACAATTATTGAACAATCTGAAGAACGTTTTATTACTACCATTTGTATTGGCAAACCCCATCTCAGTTTGTTTCGTTTAATACTGGTTACCAATGTTTTTAATGAATTATTAAAAAAATTATCTTCCAGTAAAATAGATCTGGTTATATTGAGTTAAAGCATTCATTATTCCAAAAAAGTAATAACAACATATTAAACAACATGAAATGAGCCATAATAAAAGCTGCATACCAATCGGGAAAATGATTGAGTTATTTTTCAAGTAACTAAAATCAAACTATAACAAATGAAAACGAAGGCGAAATTGTCAATTGGAATAGGATTGTTATTTGGAATGATAATTCTGCTTACTGCTTTGAGTATTTTTTACATCAATAAATTGTCTTCCGATTCAAAAAATATTCTCGTTGCCAACTACAATACAATTGATTATTCCAGAAATATGGAAATTGCATTAAATAATGGTATAGAACAAAAAGATAATCTTAAACTTTTTTTAAATAGCCTGCAACATCAACAACATAATATTACAGAAATTGGCGAGGATGAATTAACCAGTCATTTAACCTCTCATTTTCAACAGTTAATGGCAAATCCAAAAGATTCAGGTTTATTAAAGCAAATTAGAAATGATATTACCGATATTATGCTGTTAAATATGCAAGCCATTCAACGCAAAAGCAATATTGCTAATTTAACCGCTCAAAAATCTGTATTCTGGATAACCTTAGCAGGTACCATTTGTTTTTTAGCAGCATTTGTAATGTTTGTTAATTTGCCGGGCAGTATTGCCAATCCTATCCGTGAATTAACCGATAGTATTAAACAGATTGCAGCACAAAATTATTCACAAAGGGTTCATTTTTCGGGGCATGATGAATTTGCAGAGCTGGCATCATCATTTAATACTATGGCAGAAAAATTAGAGGAATATCAGCTTAGTAATATCGATAAACTGATGATGGCCAAAAAACGAATTGAAACACTCATTGATAATTTGGAAGATCCGATTATTGGTTTAGATGAGCAAAAAAGAATTTTATTTATGAATAATACGGCTTTACAAATAACCGGGTTAAAGAATACAGATGCAATGGGAAAACCGGTTCAGGATATAGCTGTTAAAAATGACCTGATTAGAAATCTGGTACATGAGATGTTTGTAGAAACAAAGAATGAAAGTATTAAGAAACAACCTATAAAAATATATGCTAATAATAAAGAAAGTTACTTCGAAAAAGAAATTATACCCATCAGAATTATTCCAACCGGAGAAACTGAAGAAAAATTGATAGGTAATGTAATTCTGCTGCAAAATATTACCCCTTATAAAGAGTTAGATTTTGCAAAAACAAATTTTATTGCAACCATTTCACATGAATTGAAAACGCCTTTATCCTCCATACAATTGAGTGTTGAGTTACTTGGTAAAAAACAACTCGGAACTTTAAATGAAGAACAAATAAGCCTTGTTGAAAGTATAAAAGAGGATGCCACAAGATTACTAAAAATAACCGGTGAGTTGTTAAATTTATCGCAATTAGAGAGTGGGGCAATTGAGCTTTCTGTTGCTCCATGTACTCCTTATGAAATTGTACAATATGCTATTGAAGCCAATCAAAAAATGGCATCACAGAAAAATATTCATTTAAACATTCATTTACCCGAAAATTTACCTGAGGTAATGGCTGATAAAGACAGAACAGCATGGGTATTGTCGAACCTCATTTCTAATGCCATTCGGTATTCTTACGATAACTCAATTGTTGAAATTAAGGTACAGCAAATCAACAATAATTTTCAGTTTTCGGTACAAGATTTTGGTATTGGTATTGCACCGCAATACATCAATAAAATTTTTGATCGCTATTTCCGTATACCCGGCAATAGAAATGAAGGAACCGGTTTAGGGCTTAGTATATGTAAAGAATTTATGGAAGCACAGGGTGGCAGCATTCATGTTATCAGTGATTTTGGCTCTGGAAGTACCTTTTGGTTTATACTACCTGTCGTAAATACAAATATTTAAAAAATTGCACCTATTATTTGAACTTAGAAATTTATACAAAATAAAAAGACCGCCTCAAATAGTTTTGAGACGGCCTCTATTGAAATAATATACGGTACCGTTATTATTATTGATTGGCTGTGGTTTCTTTCAGCATTTCTTTTACTGCTGCCGCCAACTGATCATCTGTTCCAAACACTACATCATTGTACGGATTATCTACATCAATATCCGGATTAATTTGCAGGTTTTCTGTTGGGCGCCCTTCTTTACCAATGGTAGCAATCATGGGTATGCCAAAAACAATGGTAGGGTCTATTTGTGTTTCCCACCAAACGGCAGTACCGGTGCCGGGTACCGGCTTACCAATGAGTTTGCCAATACCATTGGAACGATAAGCATAGGGAAATAAAAATGCATCGCTATAATTGCTTTCGCTCATTAACACACAACTGGGTTTCGTCCATTTGCCTGCGGGTTCACCACCTTCTGCTTTAAAGCCATAAGGAGCAAAACTGAGGTATTGTTTCCCTTTCAAGAAAGTAACCAAATCATCATGCAGCCAGCCTCCGCCATTAAAACGGGTATCTACAATCAGTGCTTTTTTGTTGTAGTTTTTCCCCATAACCTTATCAAAAAACTCTCTGTAACTCGCATCGTTCATACCTTGTATGTGTACATAACCTATTTGTCCGTTGCTCAGTTTGTTAACCATTTCAGACATGGTGTTGGTCCAGCGTTTGTATAATAGTGCATTTTCTTCACTAACGGTAATGGGTTTAACGGTCTCTTCCCAAGTGGTTTTAGTAGCAGGATTATACACCTGCAACAAAACATTTTTACCTGCTTTTCTGTTTAAAAAAATATTCCAGTCGTTGGTATCGGTAATATTTTCACCGTCAATAGCCATGATTATATCGCCTGCTTTTATTTTGCTGGAGGCTTTATCAACAGGTCCGCCTTTTATCACTTCTGTAATTTCTAATCCATTGCCGCCTTTCATTTCATTATAAAATAAACCTAATGAGGCGGTATTGTCGCCATCGGGGTTACGTGGTGTATAACGGCCACCCGTATGCGAGGCATTTAGTTCGCCCAATAATTCGCTTAACAATTCCTGGAAGTCGTAGTTGTTATTGATGTGGGGTAGAAAACGGGCATAATCTGTTTTGTACATTGCCCAGTTAACGCCATGTAATTTGGGGTCGTAAAATTTCTTTTCTACCTGGCGCCAGGCATGTTCAAATATATAGGCACGTTCACCGGCAGTATTTAAAATCATTTCGCCGTTAATAGTAACGGGGGTTACCTTGCCGTCTTCTACATCTACTTTCATCAACTTACCGCCGCCTAAAACAAATAATTGTTTACCATCTTTGCTCAATTCCATATTACCCCCACTGCTTAATTTGGTAAGCAGCTTCATTTCTTTAGTACGGGTATCCATTTGCCATAAATTGGCGCCTTGCTCAAATCGGGCTAATAAAAACAATTTGCTGCCATCGGCCGATAATTTATAATCATCCAAATTCATGGAAGCATTGGTAAGCCTTACTTTCTGATGATCTATGTTGCTAAAATCCAATACTATGTTTTCTTTCTTTTTAATGGTATCCTTGTTTTCTTTTTCTTTTAATAAGGCTGCATCTTCTTTATTCAGTTGAAATTGATCATAAGCTGCTTTGTTAAAGAATAAAGCATAAACATCAGCTTCTTTGGGCCCCTGTATAGCCAATGAGCGTTTACCTTCTTTATCAGAGGTAAAGAGCAAGGCTTTGCCGCCCATTGCCCATTGCTGGCGGTTATTGCTAAAACCGCTTTGGGTAACATCAGTGCCGGTGGCATCAGTGCCATCTGCTTTAAATACCAATATAGCACCGCCGCTTAAACCAAAAACACCTTTACTGCTTCTAACGGCTATCCATTTGCTATCCGGGCTCCATTCATATCGTTGATCGCCATCGCTGTAAGAAAAGTTCTGTCCTGCCGGTAATATAGTGGTGCTGGTTTTAGTAGCTATATCGTACACTCGGAGTGTATTTCTTTCTTCCAGATAAGCAATTTTTTTACCATCGGGTGAAGGCATGGGTTGAAATTCTTCCTTCTCGGTAGCAATTATCGGCTCTTCTTTAATTAATGTAGCAGCATAAAAATAAGGCTCATCTTTACGAGCAATGGTAGCTTTTATAATATCCCAACTGTTACCCCTTTCTGCTGCATAATATAAACTTCTTCCATCGGGTGCAAATGCCACCATTCTTTCCTGTTGTGGTGTATTGGTAATGCGTTTGGTATAACTACCATCGGTACTGGTTACAAATACTTCGCCCCTAAATACAAACGCAATTTCCTTACCGTTAGGCGATACACTCATTTCAGTGGCGCCACCATTAATGGTTACATTTTTTTCAACATTGCCCCGGGTATCTGCGTTAATGATGATGTTTACTTTTTCCGGTTTACCATCCGGCTTCAGCGTATATATTTCACCATTCCAGGAAAAACAAAGGGTGTTGTTGTTAGAGCGGGAAAGATGTCTGACCGGATAATCTTTAAAATCGGTCAATTGCTGTTCTGCCATTTTTAATTGCAAAGGCATTTTGTAAATATTTTGTGTACCGTTTTTCTCGCTTAAATAATACACATATTGGTTGTCGGCTGAAAAAACAGGCTCTCTGTCTTCGCCAATAAAACTCGTTAATTTTCTATAATTTTTTGTTTGGAAGTTGTACAACCAAATATCACGCGTTACGCTACTGGTATGGTGTTTGCGCCAGGGGTCTTCATACCCTTTTCTATCCTGAAACACAATTTCTTTTCCATCATTGCTGTAATGCACGTCTTCAGTGCCGGCAGTATTTAAAAGAATGTTTCTGCCGCCGCTTACTGGCACATCATACAATTTTAAGAACAACGCTTTTTGTGGAAAACGAACAGATGTATTCAAATCATTTCGGCTACTTCCAAAAATCACTTTGGTATTGTCGGGCGAAAAATCCCATGGAAAATCATTGGCTGAGTTAAAAGTGATGCGTTTTGCTTCGCCGCCATTCGCAGGCATTACAAACACATCAAAATTTCCATAACGGTCAGAGGCAAATGCAATACTTTTTCCATCATGACTCCAAACGGGCATTTCTTCCTGCGATTCATTTAGTGTTAACGGGATGGCAGTGCCACCGGTGGCAGGTACACTGTATAAATCGCCTTTATAACCAAATACAATGGTATTGCCGTCAGGGCTAATAGCCGGGTAACGTAACCACAAGGGTGGATTGTTTTGCGAAGAACCTATAATGCTGTAACCTAACAGCATCATGAAAAAGATAAATTTCTGCATGGCATTTAGTTTTATTTTTATCAGAGCATTAAAGATAATCACGCAAAATGGATAGCCTTACAGATTTTTATGAACGGATACAGCCGCTACAAACCAGCTTTGCTTCCATAGTGCCTTTTCAGGCGTTTTCCGACAAATTATTAGCAATGGATTTTACAGCAAAAAATGATATTTGGCGCAAAGAAGTAGTGGAAAATGTGGCTTTGTTTGCAACAACCGTGAATGGTGTTTTGCGGCAGGCAAAAGCAAAATATGGTATTGGCGGCTATTTGGAACACCGCAATATTTATGCCCGTAGCTCAGTGTTTGATGGTACTGCACCCCGCCGTATTCATTTAGGAATAGATATTTGGGGAAGAGAAGGTACACCCGTAATGGCACCCTTAGCCGGCACAGTACATAGTTTTGCTTTCAATAAAGCCTGTGGCGATTATGGTGCTACCATTATATTAACGCACCATATTCATGAACTACAATTTTATAGTTTGTATGGCCATTTGGCTTTAAAAAGTTTGAGCCGTGTTTCAGAAGGGCAATTGATAAAGCGAGGAGAAAATTTTGCCTGGTTGGGTGTTCCGGAAGAAAATGGTTATTGGCCACCGCATCTTCATTTTCAGTTAATGTTAGATATGGAAGATTATAAAGGTGATTACCCTGGTGTTTGTGCAGCCAATCAACTGCACCACTATGCCCAAAATTGCCCCAATCCAGATGTAATTTTACAAATGCAGCGTTATGCTGTGGTTGATTTTTAATTTCTTCTGTTTAAATTTGCGAAAAAACCATTACATGTCACATCAAATACACCAGGAAGAAGATACTAAGAAATTTACCCTCACCATTTTTTTATCATTTGCGGTTGTTTTCTGTTTTTTGGTACTCATGGCACAATGTAAAGGCCCATATCATCCGCCAACAACACATGCAAATACAGAACATGCAGCATCGCATGAATAATCAGGTATAACACCATGCAAAGCAGGCAGGTATTGAAGAAGAATAAACTATTCAAATTGGTCTTTTAAAAACATATCCAGCAGCTTTATCAGGAATGGATATTGTTGTGGCAAAAATTTTTCTGTTTGCTTAATGATAGCATGTTCTGTTTGCACAAAAGGGGCATTGATGAGTTCATGTTTGCCATGTTGTAACATTTGCAATAAAAGATGCATTTCTATTTCAGGATGAAATTGTAATGCCAATACATGGTTTTGATAAATGAAACCCTGCTGTGTACAGGCATCTGAATGAAAAAGCGAAACTGCATTAGCCGGAAGGTCAAACGTATCGCCATGCCAATGAAAGCCATGAAAAGCTTGTGGCAATAGTTGTGCTAATGGATGTGGATTGGAAGAATAAATAGGCCACCAGCCAATTTCCTGTTGAACATGCGCATACACGCCGGCACCTAAAACGGAAGCAATGAGCTGACTGCCCAGGCAAATGCCCAGCACTTTCTTTGCAGCGTGGATGGCTTGTTCAATACAGGTTTTTTCGGCAGTCATCCATTTAAACTTTTTTTCCTGATATATACCCATAGGGCCACCCATTACAATCAGCATATCATATTGATCTGGCTCAGGGAAGGGTTCTTCATTGAACACACGGGTTATATGAATTTGATGCCCCATATTTTTAGCCCATTGCAGTAAACTGCCCGGATTTTCAAAAGAAACATGCTGTATGAAATGAACTCGCATAACTTCGTAGCTATTGTTTTTGTAGTTTTACCCATGCATATTCCGGCAAAAAAGCTTCACTGAAGCCATAATGCAGATGATATGCTCAGAAAATATTTACTTTATAAAATTATTGCATCACACACACAATGTCAAATCCTAATTTAGATAGTAGCAAAGAACAGTTAAACCAGCCCGATAAGGAGTTTGAAAATACCATACGGCCCAATGAGCTGGATGACTTTTCGGGGCAACCGCAGTTGATAGAAAATTTGATTATCTTTATTAAAGCGGCAAAAATTCGCGGAGAGGCATTGGATCATATACTTTTTCATGGCCCCCCAGGGTTGGGTAAAACCACTTTAAGCAGAATTGTAGCCAACGAACTGGGCGTAAACATCCGTGAAACCAGTGGTCCGGTTATTGAAAAACCCGGCGATTTGGCCGGCTTATTAACCAATCTGGAACCCAATGATGTTTTGTTTATTGATGAAATACACCGGTTAAGTACTGTGGTAGAAGAATACTTGTATGCGGCCATGGAAGATTTCAGGATTGATATTATGATTGATAGTGGCCCCAATGCAAGAAGCATACAACTCAACATCAACCCCTTTACGTTGGTGGGTGCCACTACCCGCAGTGGTTTATTAACGGCACCCTTGCTTTCCCGTTTTGGTATAAAATCGCGGTTGGAATATTATAATGCAGCTACGCTTCAAAAAATTATACAACGCAGTGCTGTTATATTGCATGTGCCTGTTTCGGAAGAAGCTGCTGCTGAAATAGCCCGGCGCAGCCGGGGAACACCACGCATTGCCAATGGTTTATTGCGCAGGGTACGCGATTTTGCCCAGGTATTGAATGACGGAATGATTGATATTGGCATTACACAACATGCATTAAAAGCATTGAATGTAGATGAGTATGGTTTAGATGATATGGATAATCGGATTTTGTTAACCATCATTGAAAAATTTAAAGGCGGGCCGGTAGGTATTACTACTATTGCAACCGCTGTTGGTGAGGAATCGGGTACCATTGAAGAAGTATATGAACCTTTTTTAATACAGGAAGGTTTTTTGCAACGAACACCAAGGGGCAGAGAGGTAACTGCCAAAGCTTACCAACATTTAGGCAAACATAAGCCCAAGGGTACACAGCCCGGTTTATTTAACGAATAAGCATAAAAAATGCCACTTCATTCAAGCGAGTGGCATTTTTGCATAAAAATCGAATATGCTTTTGGCATTATGGCGCTACCAATCTGAAACCATTGCCATGAATGTTTACAATTTCAATATTGGTATCATCTTTTAGGTACTTACGCAGTTTGGCTATGTATACATCCATGCTTCTGCCATTGAAATAGGTATCGCTGCCCCAAATTTTCTTCAAAGCCCTTTCACGAGGCAATAAATCATTTTTATGCTCTGCCAGCATTTTTAATAATTCGTTTTCTTTGGGTGAAAGCGTATGGGTTTGACCGTTATGCGATAACTCTCTCAGTTTTGGATTGAAATGATAAGAGCCTAAATCAAATTCTATATTATCGCTAATGCGGTTTTCTTCTTCATTCCTTTTTAAAATGGCTTTTATTTTCAGTAGCAGTACTTCGCTGTCAAAAGGCTTGGTAATATAATCATCGGCACCTAAACGATAGCCCTGCACTACATCTTCTTTCATGGTTTTGGCACTTAAAAAGAAGAGAGGTATATCGGGGTCAACATCACGAATTTCTTCAGCTAGCGTAAACCCATCTACGTTAGGCATCATTACATCTAACAGGCAAATATCAAATTTTTCCCGCTGAAAAGCGGCTAAGCCTAATCGGCCATCTCTTTCCAATACCACTTCATAATCATTCAGTTCCAAATAATTTTTAAGTACCATACCCAGATTGGTATCGTCTTCGCAGAGCAAAATTTTGTATTTCTTTTTTTCTTCCATAACCATTCTTATTTTTAAGTATTCAAATAAAGTTCATTACAGCAATAATTAACTTGATTGCCGGCGCAATCTTTTGTTAAAAAGCTGCTTTCATTCTGCTAAAGATATTACTATTTTTGTGGTTGTTACACAAGAATTTTTCAAAACCCGTTAACAGTTGCTACTTTAGCTTGTTTTTAAGTGAAGAAAATTAGTGTATATGATGATAACGCAGGACAACAAATTGAAAAAGCTCATTATTATTGGCGACAGGGTTTTAATTAAACCTTCTAAACCGAATGAACAAACCTCCAGCGGATTGTATTTACCCCCCGGTGTACAGGAAAAAGAAAAAGTACAACAAGGTTATATCATTAAAACAGGACCGGGTTATGCCATTCCGCTACCTGTTGAAAACGAACCCTGGAAAACAGAGGAAGAACAGGTAAAATACATTCCTTTACAGGCACGTGAAGGTGATTTGGCTTTATTTTTATTAAATGGTGCCACTGAATTAATCTATGAAGGCGAAAAATATTTTATAGTTCCGCAGCATGCCATTTTAATGCTGGAAAGGGAAGAGGATTTATAAATGGCAGGTTGCAGTGCAATTTAGTCTTTAAGTTATTTGGCTGCCTTTGCAAATTTTAGAAAAACCGGAATCATTGCAGATGCAACCGGAAGGGAAACAGCATCATTGGCTGAAATTTTAAAAAACACTTTGGGCCGGGAGTGGTAATTATTTTTTAGTTACACCATTTTGTGCATCTATTGTAATGTATGCGGCATCCAATAAACTTTGCAGTACTTCATGAAATTGTTTTTCCATTTCATTTGGGAACAGGGCTTTTAAGTTAGCCAACGCAATCCCATGTTGTGGGATTGCATTCATGATTTCCCGTTCAATTTTTTTAAAGTCTTTTGTACTTAAATGTTGGTGATTGGTTCGTAAACAATTATCGCAAATGCCACACCGTTGATTGGATTCATCTGAAAAATATCGGGCAATTATATTGCTGCGGCAGTTTTTGGTTTCTTTTGCGTAGGCTATGATGGATTGAATACGTTGGCTGTACTGTTGTTTTCTGGCATGGTATTGTTCATAATTGATGTGTAGGGAAGCAGCCGGTGCCCGGTTCAATAACATAAAAATTTGTGGGGTATCTTTCTGTGGCAAATATTCTATGATGCCATACTGTTGCAACTGATGCAGATGTTCGGTTACTGTATCATAACTGATGCGTGCAATTTTGGCAATTTGCCTTTCATAAATAGAAACACGGTTATCTAATATTCCCTGATAGGTTCTCAACAATGTTTGCGTTATTTTTTCTAATGCAGGAAAGTTTTTCTGAAATTCAAATAATACCTCTTTGTCTACTTTAAACCCTGCCTGCGATGGTGCAAATACCGATTCATTGAATAATAAATGCCCCTCCTGTTCCAATACTTTTAAAACATTAAATACTGTAGCGGCATCTAATTTAAAATACTGTACAAAATTTTCTATATCAAAATCATAATAGTTGCCCTGCCCAATACCAACCGGTATTTGCAGATAATCGGCTAGTCCCTGATAAATTTTCCGAATGATTTCAACCGGAGGGAAACGTTTTTCAGGTAGTTGAACTAATTGCTGTAAATCGTCGGGATGATATAACAAAACAGCATAGGCTTTTTGGTTATCGCGGCCTGCCCTGCCTGCCTCCTGATAATAGTTTTCAATGCAGTCGGGGATGTTGTAATGAATAACCGTTCTTACATCCGGTTTGTCAATACCCATTCCAAAGGCATTGGTACAAACCATAATGCGTGTTTTATTTTGAATCCAGTTGAATTGCTTTTGGTTTCTTTCTTCTTTAGATAATCCCGCATGATAAAAATCGGCTGAAAAGCCCTGTAATTGTAACAAATGTGCTACATCTTTGGTCTGCTTTCGGGTACTGCAATACACAATACTGCTACCGGGTACCTTCTGCAGAATTTCAATAACTTTATTGATTTTACTATCTGTTTCATATGCAGTATACGAAAGTGCAGGTCTGGTAAAGGATTGTTTAAATACAGCTGTTTGCACTAATTGTAGTTGCTGAATAATATCTTGTTGCACCGGTAAAGTAGCAGATGCGGTTAATGCAATAAATGGTACTGCATTAATGTAATGCTTCAGTTTTGCAATTTGCAGATAGGATGGCCTGAAATCATACCCCCATTGTGAAATGCAATGCGCTTCATCTATTACTACAACACCAATAGGTAAATCGGGTAAAAAAAGAAGAAAGAGTTTATTTTGTAAACGCTCCGGCGATACATATAAAAAAGAAAATTTACCATCTACTGCTTTTTCTAAAAGTAATTGTATTTCAAAATAGCTAAGGCCGCTTTCAATGGTAGTAGCGGCGATGCCCAATTGATTGAGTCTGGCTACCTGATCGTTCATCAATGCAATTAATGGCGAAATTACAAGCGCCATACCCCCTTTCATTAATGTGGGTACCTGAAAGCAAATTGATTTACCACCACCGGTAGGTAATAAAGCCAGTGTATCTTTTCCTGCCAGTACCGATTCAATAATAGGCAGTTGCAATCCCCTAAAATCAGAATAACCCCAATACTGTTGCAATACTTCTCTTGGTGTTATGGGCTTTGATTTCATTATTGGGCGGTGCTTTAATACATCTGTTCATAAAAAACTGTATAAAAATAACATGGAACTGCAAATTATTCGCTGAAATTTACCGGATAAATATAAAAATTGAAATATGCAGGTTTAGGAAAATCATTTTACCTTATTGTTTTGATTTGCAATACTTCCATCATTGATAAATGTGTTTATAAATATTGAACTATGATTTACTTACGGTATCGCCTTGTTGTAATGGTATTTTTGTTCATGGGTTTTCAACTGCTATTGCAGGCTCAAAAGCCTGTTTTTAAAGTTGTTCCATTAGGTGTAAAGGGTGGATTGGATGAAAGTAACTTATCAGCCTATTTAATTGCGGTGAATGGGACCAGCCGGTATATTGCTTTAGATGCCGGCACCATTGATGCCGGCATTCAAAAAGCCATTCAAAAAAAATTATGGAAGGGTACTACCTCAACTGCTGTTTTGCAGGATTCAATTAAAGGTTATTGCATTTCACATGGGCATTTAGACCATGTGGCCGGTTTAATTATCAATGCTCCCAACGACAGTAAAAAAAATATTTATGCCATGCCTTATTGTTTACAGGTATTAGAACAAAACTATTTTACCTGGCAAAGCTGGGCCAATTTTGGGGATGCAGGAACGCTGCCATTTTTAAATAAATACCATTATGTGCCCCTCGCAACGGGACGGGAGGTACCGCTTGAAGGAACAGACATGATGGTAACACCCTTTGTTTTAAGCCACGGATCTAATTATAAAAGTACGGCATTTTTAGTCAGGTATCAATCTGGTTACCTGCTTTATTTGGGTGATACTGGGGCCGATACCATTGAACATAGCCATGATTTATTACAATTATGGCAATGCATAGCACCCTTTGTGCAGCAAAAAAAATTAAAAGCCATTTTTATAGAAGTTTCTTATCCGAATGAGCAGCCGGAGAATCAGTTATTCGGTCATCTTACCCCAAAATTATTATTGGATGAAATGCATGTACTGGTCAATTTAACAGGAATAAATGCTGTGCAGGGATTACCTATTGTAATTACACATATGAAACCTTCGGGCAATAATGAAGCTATTATTCAACGGCAGTTGTTGCAAAACAATGCTTTGCAATTGCAATTTATATTTGCCCAACAGGCAGTGCCATTGTTTTTTTAAAAGAGGGTTATACTACTTTTTTGTAATTTAAACGAACACTGTTAATGGCTAATACCACATCACTTAATCCCATGGCTAATGCACCCAGGGCAGGGTTTAAATAACCAAATGCTGCAATAGGTATGGCAATGATGTTGTAGAAAAAGGCCCAAAACAAATTTTCACGAATGGTTTGGTAAGTGTGTTTACCCAAGCCTAATGCCAGCGGCAGGTGTGTAAGTCCGTGATTCATTAAAACTACCTGTGCACTTTGCATGGCAATATGCGAAGCATCGCTGAGCGAAATACCTACTGTTGCTTTTGCTAATGCAGGAGCATCATTAATACCATCGCCAATCATAGCAGTAGGTGCCTGGGTGGTGAGCCGGGCAATGGTTTGCAATTTTTGTTCAGGAGTTTGTTCACTAAATACAGTATCTATTCCTGCCACTTTGGCCATCTTCTCACAATTAGCCTTTGAATCACCACTTAATAAAATTGTTTTGATGTTTTTTTGATGGAGTTGTTGAATTACCTGCACTGCTTCAGGGCGAATGGTATCTTCAATATCTAACCAACCCAATAGTTCATTATTTTTGGTAATATATACATTGTGTGCATTATCGGTAGTTAAACCGGATACCTGCTTGTATGCAGTTGCCATGTAAACATTTCCTGCTTTATCAATGCCCTTCATTCCCAAACCTTTTATTTCTTCAACAGAACTAAAGTGAATGAGTACAACCGGTTTCCATTCTTTTACAATCGCTTTTGCAATGGGGTGGGCTGCATATTTTTCTAAAGAAGCTACTATACTTTGAAAAGTATCTGTATCAATGGTTGTTTCAAATTTTGTGATAGAAAAATGCCCGGTGGTAAGCGTGCCGGTTTTATCAAATACTACCTGTTTAATGTCTTTAAATACTTCCAAACTTCTGGCATTTTTAAATAGTATGCCATTTTTTGCAGCACGGCCCAAACCTACGGCAATAGCTGCCGGAGTAGCCAATCCCATAGCGCAAGGGCAGGAGATCACTAAAACGGCAATACCCCTTAGTAAACTGTTACCAAAACCAATATTCGTAAAAAAATAATTGCCAGTTAGGGTAAGCACTGCAATACTAATAACGGTGGGTACGAATATGGCGCTGATTTTATCGGCCAATTGCTGTACTGGTGGTTTTTCAGCCTGTGCCTGTTTTACTAAATTTAAAATATTGCTTAATACAGTATCTTTTCCTACCGCAGTTACCTGCGCTTTAACAGTGCCACTTTCCAAAGTGCTGCCACCAATCAGCAGGTCTTTCATTGTTTTCTGTACCGGAATACTTTCACCGGTTAACAGTGATTCATTTACTTTTGCTTCACCCCATAAAATTTTACAATCCATGGGTACAGATTCTCCAGAATTAATCAAAATTAAATCGCCTACTCTTAATGATTCGCTTTCTACCTGAAATATTTGCTCTTGATGCTGGTCATCAAAGGCAATCATATTTGCTTTGATTTTTTGCGTTACTGCTAAACTGCGAATGGCTTTTTGCGTAGTTTCAACAGATTTATCTTCTAACCAGTTGCCCAAAAAAACTAAGGTTATAATGGCTGCAGTTGTTTCAAAAAACATAAAATCGGCAGCACGGCCAATGAGCATACCGTATAAACTGTAAATAAAAGCAGCAGTGGCACCTAAGGCAATCAGAACGTTCATGTTGGGTATACCATTGCGCAAGCTTTTAATGGCACTTTTTCCAAAAAATTTTATGCCCACCCAATATACAGGCAGGGTAAGGGCTAACTGTACATAGGGATTCATTAAAAAATGGCTGTGCACAAACATATCCAACATGAGTGGCAGGGTAAAAACAGCGCAGAATAAAAAGCGCTGACCATGATTGGTGAACCGTAAATTCCAACGTGTAGTGGCTTTACTTTCAGCAGGAATCGTTTCGTTTTTTACATGATATCCTAAACTTTCAATACCTTTTAGCAGAATGGTTTTTTTGGTGGTATCATTCAAGTCAAAATTTACCTCGCCACCAATAAAATTTACTTTCACATTATCAACCCCTTTTTCTTCCAAATATTTATGAATGGTGAGAGCACAATTGGTGCAACTCATACCTTCTACTTTCCACGATACATTTTCCATGCTGCAAAATTAATTTAGTTATGGGTTACCAACCCTTTCGTAAGTAGGAATATCTTTGCCCTATGGATGCAATTTTTACATTATCTGAACTGCCTGCTCTTATGCCTTATTTAATTGAAGAAGGAAAAACTGCCGATACATGGGTGTTTGAAGCACCTATGGGTGCGGGAAAAACTACTTTAATTCATGCTTTGGCAACTTATTGCGGAGTTCAGCAAACAGTGAGCAGCCCAACTTATGCGCTTGTAAATGAATATACTACGGCCGAGGACAAAACTATTTACCACATGGACTGGTATCGGTTAAAAGATGAGGAAGAGGCTGTAAATGCCGGAATAGAAGAATTGGTAAACAGCTATTGGTGTTGGATAGAATGGCCTGAAAAAGCAATTGGTATTTTGCCGGATGATGTTTTTATTATTCGGATTGTTGTGGTAAATGAAACCACCCGGAGAATTATAACAGAACTGTCTCACCATTCATTTATACCTTCATATTTGTAATAAATACTGTATTTTTATTACCCATATTCATAGATTTTCTTAAAGCAAACATATGTCGTCAAAAAAGCCGGTTATTTCTACTTCATTCAGTTACGAAACACTGGAAGAAACATTGGATATTAAACCACAGGGTTTACCACTTGAAATAGGGTTGCCCAAAGAAACGGCTTTTCAGGAGAATAGAATATCATTAACTCCTGAAGCGGTGCGTGTAATGGTGATGAATGGGCACAGGGTTGTGGTGGAACACAAGGCCGGAGAGGGAAGCAATTATACCGATAAAGATTACAGCGAGGCGGGTGCTACTATTGTATACCATCATTCTGAGGTATTTAAGGCACCATTGTTATTAAAAAGTGCACCGGTTGTAATAGAAGATATTCCTTTGTTACAGATGCATCAAACCATTATTTCCCCCATACATCATTCTGCTTTAAAAAGTGAAATATTGGAACGGATGATGGATAAAAAAATTACGGCATTAAGTTTTGAAAATTTAAAAGATGAACACGGCAGTTACCCCATTGTAAGAAGTATGAGCGAAATTGCAGGTGGTGCATTAATGCTCATTGCAGGACAGTATTTAAGCAGTTTTAACAAAGGCAAGGGGGTACTGTTAGGTGGTGTAAGTGGTATACCGCCTACTAAAGTAATTATTATTGGTGCAGGAACAGTGGGCGAAGTAGCTACTAGAAATGCATTGGCATTGGGTGCCAGTGTTAAGGTATTCGATAACAATGTATACAGGTTGAAACAATTGCAAAATAATTTGGGGCAGCGGGTATGGACCAGTGTATTGGAACCCGGTATTTTAGCCAAACAACTTAAAACTTGCGAAGTGGCTATTGGTGCGCTTAGCAGCGATTATGGAAGAGCGCCCGTTGTGGTTACTGAAGAAATGGTAGCCGCTATGCGTCCCGGAAGTATCATTATTGATGTTTCCATTGACCGTGGTGGTTGCTTTGAAACCAGTGAATTAACCACCCATGAAAAGCCGGTATTTCTAAAACACAACGTAATTCATTATTGTGTACCCAATATACCCAGTGGGTTTGCCCGAACAGCCAGCCATGCCATTAGTAATGTATTAATGCCATTATTATTGGAAATTAGTGATGAAGGGGGAATGGAAGAAATGGTATGGCACAGTATTAATCTGCGCGAAGGAATTTATTTGTTTAAGGGGGCATTAACCGATTTTTATCTGAGCCAAAAATTCAATTTGAAATACAATGATTTGAATTTACTGATTGCCAGCAGGCGATATTAATTCCGGTTTATTTATAATCAGTAATAGCAATTCTTTTTTTACAAAAATCCATTTCGGCTGCATCATTACTGCTTACAATAATGGTTTTGGCAGTGGCATAATCAGCAATTAAATCGTGGTAAAGCTGGTAACCTTCTGCATCCAGATTGGTGCAGGGCTCATCTAATAACAATACCGGTGTATTTGAAAATATAGCTTGTGCTAATTTTACTCTTTGTACCATGCCGCTGCTGTAATAGCGTATTTGCTTATGGGCCGATTGTGCAAGGCCAATTTTTTCTATAATAGCGGGAATTGAAATACCCGGTAGCAGTGGTTTAAATTGGGCATGAAAATGCAAAAATTCAGTAGCTGTCATCTCTTCAATTATATCCAGATAAGGCGCAACAATCGATAAATATTGGTGTACCTGATCTTCCGGAATGAATTGCCCGGTTTCGTTTTGCCAGATGCATTTTCCTTCATTTACTCTTAATGCCATGGCAATGGCTTGTAGTAATGTACTTTTGCCACTTCCATTAGGCCCGGTAATAGCATAGGATGTTGATGCTGAGAAAGTAAAGCTTACATGCCTGAAAATCCAGTCGCGGTTAAATTTTTTGCCTGCATCTTGTAATACAATTGTCATTTGTATGAAAATAGCGGATACTTTGAATTAATCCTCATCACTAATATCAGAGGCAAACTTTTTGATAATACCTCTGCCACTTTCCCTGATAAATGTTACAATTTCATCTCTTTCATCGCTGGCAGGCAAATCTTCTTCAATTAAAGCAAGTGCCTGCGAGGTATTAAAACCTTTGTTGAAAATAATGCGGTAAATATCAATGATGTGGTTAATTTTTTCTAATTCAAAACCTCTTCTTTTCAGTCCCACACTGTTTACCCCACCATAGCTTAATGGGTTACGTACTGCTTTAATATAAGGAGGCACATCTTTACTCACCAAACTGCCACCGGCTATGTAGGCATGCTGACCAATTTGAACAAATTGATGAACAGCACTAACGCCTGCTATCCAGGCCCAATCGCCCATTACCACATGGCCGGCCACCTGAACACTGTTGCTTAAAATACAGTTGTTCCCAATTATACAGTCGTGTGCAATATGGCTGTAAGCCATAATGAGGCAATGGCTGCCAACGGTTGTTTTCCACTTATCGGCTGTTCCGCGGTTTATGGTTACAAATTCGCGAATGGTGGTATGGTCGCCAATTTCAACAGTTGTTTTTTCTCCGTTATATTTTAAGTCTTGTGGAATAGCGCCTAAAACTGCTCCAGGAAAAATTCTGCAATTTTTTCCAATTCTGGTACCATCCATAATGGTGACATTACTGCCAATCCAGGTGCCTTCGCCTATCTGAACATCACCATGTATTACAGTGAATGGGTCTATTTTAACATTGGCTGCTATTTTAGCATTGGGATCTATGTAGGTGTAGGGATGTGTCATCCGCTTTGATTTATTGATTTGTGCTATTCTGGTTTGTATGGCAGAATAGACTTTAAAAAATGGGCCGATGTTTACCGACCGTTACAAAAATAGAAATATTAGGAATAGTTTAAGGTTTAATTGCGTTTTACGAGTTGCGCTACTAAATTAGCTTCAGTAGCCACTTTTCCGCCTACATAAACCATACCTTTCATTTCGCAGATACCTCTTCTAATTGGACTAATGAATTCCATTTTTAAAATCATGGTATCTCCGGGTAATACCTTTTGTTTGAATTTGCAGTTGTCAATTTTTAAGAAATAAGTATCATAATCACCTTCCGGCAGGGTATTAATACAGAGAATACCTCCTGTTTGTGCCAAAGCCTCAATTTGCAATACACCTGGCATAACAGGGTTGTTAGGGAAGTGCCCTTGGAAAAACCATTCATTAAAAGTTACATTCTTCACCCCTACAATATGTGTATCTGTTAGTTCAATAATTTTATCTACCAACAAAAACGGGAAGCGGTGTGGTAATGTTTTCTCGATACGTTGCAGGTTAAATATGGAGGGTGCTGCCGGATTGTATACCGGTACATCTTTAACGTGTTTGTTTTTCTTGATGTATTGTTTTATTTTCTTTGCAAATTCAACATTGGTGCTGTGGCCGGGCCTATTGGCAATGATACGGGCTTTAATGGGGTAACCAATCAGCGCCAAATCGCCCACAACATCTAATAATTTGTGGCGGGCAGGCTCATTCGGAAAGCGTAATTCTAAATTATTTAAGTAGCCTTCGCTTTTAACTTCAATTTTCTCGCGTTTAAATGTTTTGGCCAGCCGCTCCATTTCACCATCGGTTAAAGGTTTATCTACCACCACAATGGCATTATTAATATCGCCGCCTTTAATCAGGTTATTATCTAACAGCATTTCTAATTCATGCAAAAAAACAAAAGTGCGACAGGGCGCTATTTCGGTTTTAAAATCTTTGATGGTTTTTAATCCGGCATGCTGGGTACCTAATACCGGGCTGTTAAAATCAATCAGTGTAGTTATTTGGTAATCAATAGCGGGCATCGCTACCATTTCAACCCGTTTCTTTTCATCGTATAAATAAATGTTTTCATCAATGCTATACCAGGCTTTGGCGGCATCCTGTTCGGCAATGCCGGCTTCTTCAATAAAAGTGATGAAAGGAGCTGAGCTACCATCCATAATGGGTATTTCAGGTCCGTTTATTTCAATTAAAACATTATCAATACCTAATCCTACCAAGGCAGCCAGAATATGTTCAACAGTACTTACTTTGGCATCACCAAATTGAAGCGTAGTACCACGAGAAGTATCGGTAACCAAATCGCAATCGGCTTTAATAATGGGCTGTCCCGGTAAATCGGTTCTTTGAAATTGAATACCAAAACCCGGATTAGCAGGTTTTAAATTCATTTCAACCAAAATGCCGGTATGCAAACCTGTGCCTTTTATACTAATGCTTTTACTGAGGGTATGTTGTTTATCCGGATTAAAGTTTTGATCCATTCTTGATTTGTTTTAATTGGCAGCAAAATTCACAATTTGATAATGCTTCCTTTTTCCTGAATTGTTATAATTTATGCAAAAATAAGCCGATTAACGGTTGAAGTGCAAGATTATGGTGTAACTCTTTCTGCAAGCAATTGCTGTACCATTTTTTCTAACTCCATTACTTTCTTTTCAAGTATTGGAAGCTTTCGGGAGGCAGCCTGGCTTCTTAGGGCTGCAGTATATTCATAAGCAGGCGAACCGGTTACTACGCTGTTGGGTTGTTTGATGGCTTTGCTTACCCCACTTTGTGCATTAATTTTGCTGCCATCGGCAATGGTGAGATGGCCAACAATACCCGCCTGCCCGCCTACCATTACGTGATTGCCCACTTTAGTACTGCCGCTTACGCCGGCCTGTGCTGCAATAACGGTATGATGCCCAATTTCAACATTATGGGCAATTTGTATCAAATTATCTAATTTGGCACCGGAACGAATAATGGTAGATCCAATGGTAGCACGGTCGATAGTGGCATTGGAGCCTATTTCTACATTGTCTTCAATTATAACATTCCCAATTTGGGGTATTTTCTGATAAGTACCATCATTTAAAGGGGCAAATCCAAAGCCATCGCCCCCAATAACTGTTCCGGCATGAATGGTAACATTTTTACCAATCTGGCAATGGTTGTATACTTTTACCCCTGCATGTAAAATAGTATTGTCATCAATGGTTACATAATCTCCAATTACAACACCCGGAAACAATTTTACCTGATTGCCAATCTTTGCATTTTTTCCGATGTACACAAAAGCTGCAATATAAATATTATCTCCTAATTGTGCGGTAGCCGCTACAAATGAGGGCTGTTCAATTCCATTGAGTTGTTCGGTTACTAATTTTTGATATTTAGTAAGCAGGGCTGCAAATGCTGCATAGGCATCCGATACGCGAATTAATGTGGCTTTTACAGGCTGTTTTAAAGTTTGATTATGATTCACAATAATAATGGAAGCCTGGGTATGGTATAAATAATCTTCGTATTTAGGGTTTGCTAAAAATGACAATTGCCCTGCTTTGGCTTCTTCAATTTTTCCAAAAGAGGTTACAGCTACAGTAGCATCCCCATCTACTTGTCCATCAATTAATAGAGCTATTTGAGCAGCAGTAAATTGCATATTTGTTAATCTTTTTAATCTTCCTTACCCCTACAATAATGTGCAAATGTAAAATTTTTTGATGGGTGAAGAAATAGTTTGGTGAATTAACGGGTTATCAATGGCAGAAATATCTTTTACCTCGCCAGTTTTAAAGAGAATTTTAATGTTCTCATCATCAGGCTGATACATGGTATTAACGGCCTCACCGGTAAATACAAAATTGGCTGCATCCTGTTCAGATATTTTTAAAAAACCTGCAGCTTCAGCAATTTTTTCTGCTATGAATGCATTGGTAAACGGCTTTGTTTCTAATTTAATTTTAAACAACTGGCGGTTTAACAATTTATTACATAAACTATTAACGATAAAATCAGGGTGTTCCGACCATTTTTTTATGGCAAATGAAATATCCACATCATCTAAACGGCAGAACCGGGTTAAAATTTCATCAGAAAGGCTGGTAGTGTCTTGATAGAGAAAATCATCCAATACTCCACCAGTTTTAAAGCTATTGTTGCCGGCAGCTATTAAAAAGCGAACCCGCTCTAAAATATGTACCAGCATTTTTTCGGCACTTAATACGGTTTTATGCAGATATACCTGCCAGTACATTTGCCGGCGAGCTACTAAAAATTTTTCAATGCTGTAAATGCCTTTTTCTTCTACCATTAACTGTCCGTTATGAACGGCAAGCATTTTAATGATTCTGTCATAACCTATCACTCCTTCACTCACACCGGTAAAAAAACTATCACGGGTTAAATAATCCATCCGGTCTACATCTAACTGGCTGCTAATGAGTTGATGTAAAAAAGGTTTGTGATAGATGCCGGTAAAAATATCAATCGCCATTTGCAGGCGGCCATCTAATTGCCGGTTTATAGTTTGCATCAGGGCAAGGCTAATGGTTTCATGATGTACCGATTGAATTAATTGGTTTTCTAAGGCATGCGAAAAAGGGCCATGACCAATATCATGTAATAAAATGGCGGCTTTTACTGCAACTTCTTCTTCTGGAGTAATCTCTACCTGTTTTGTTTTTAATTCAGCAATAGCATTGCACATTAAATGATAAGCACCGAGGGCATGATGCAAACGGGTATGTACTGCTCCGGGATACACCAAATATGCCAATGCCATTTGATGAATACGCCGCAATCTTTGAAAATAGGGATGATTAATGATATCGAAAATTAATGGATGATTGATGGTAATAAAACCATACACCGGGTCATTAATAATTTTTTGAGTAGCTTTCATGCGTGTTGCCAGTTTGTTAAAGCAGCCAGCAAATGTACTATTTGTGTGGCTATCGAATATATTTGAGTTATAGCAGTAAAATGCAGGCATATCTGTTTGATGGATGACTGGCCTGCTATTTGCACACAATTGTAATTAATGAAAAAGATGCTTATGGAACCAGTAACAATACTTTGGGCCGATGATGAAATAGAGGGTTTACAGTCGCAAATTATATTTTTAGAAAACAAAGGATATCGTGTAAAAAGTTTTGCCAGTGGCTTTGAAGCATTATCATACCTGGAAGAAAATTTAGTGGATATTGTTTTTTTAGATGAGTCGATGCCAGGTATTACCGGTTTGGAAACACTGGCTAAAATAAAAGCAGCACATCCGGCAATACCGGTGGTGCTGATTACCAAAAATGAAACAGAAAGTTTAATGGATGATGCCATTGGCAGCCAGATAACAGATTATTTATTGAAACCCGTAAACCCCAATCAGGTGTTATTATGCCTGAAAAAAATTATTGATAATAAAAGATTGGTGTCTGAAAAAACCACAACGGCTTATCAGCAACAATTTAGGGAATTGTTTATGGCATTCAATAACAACCCCGATTATAAAGAATGGACAGAAATCTATAAAAGATTAGTGTATTGGGAATTGGAAATGGAAAAGACCAATAGTGCCGAAATGCGCGAAATTCTTGCATCGCAAAAACAGGAAGCCAATGCTGAATTTTCAAAATTTGTATCCAAACATTATGCCGAATGGATAAAACCTGCCACTGCCGAAACACCCATAATGAGCCATTATTTAATGCAGTTTAAAGTATTGCCACATGTAGAAAAAGGCACACCGTTATTTTTTATACTAATTGATAATCTGCGCTTTGATCAGTGGAAAGTTATTCAACCCATTTTTGCCGAAACCTTTAGAATACTGGAAGATGAAACCTATTACTCTATCTTGCCAACAGCCACACAATACAGTCGAAATGCCATTTTTAGCGGATTATTACCGGTAGATATAGAAAAAAAATTCCCCGAACAATGGAAAAATGATGATGAACAGGGCGGTAAAAATTTATATGAAGAACTGTTTTTCAGGGCATTACTAAAGCGGTTGCAGAAAGAAGATTTGAAATTTAGCTATACCAAAGTATTGAGCCACACAGATGGTTTACAACTGGTGAATAACATGCATAATTTACTGGAGAATGATTTGAATATAATTGTATATAATTTTGTAGATATGCTGAGCCACGCCAGAACAGAAATGGAAGTATTGAAAGAACTGGCTGCCGATGAAACCAGTTACCGCAGTATTACCAAAAGCTGGTTTGAACATAGTGCCCTACACCAGGCATTAAAAAAAATTTCGGAAAAAAATATTAAACTCATACTCTCAACTGATCATGGCAGTGTGCGGGTAAAATCGCCCTGTAAAGTAATTGGTGATAAACAAACCACAACCAATTTAAGATACAAACATGGCAGAAATTTAGATTACAATCCAAAAGAAGTATTAGCATTTAAAGATCCGCGGCAAGCCGGATTGCCCGTACCAACGGTAAATTCTTCATTCATCTTTGCAAAAGAAGATGAGTATCTCTGTTATCCGAACAATTATAATCATTTTGCCAACTATTACAAAAATACTTTTCAACACGGAGGTATCAGTATGGAAGAAATGATTATACCAATTGTAAAAATGATTAATAAGTAGTTTTGTTTTTCCTTTTTGCGTAATTCAATTTTTCCGATGCGGCATTCATTTTTTTTGCAGTGTTTCAACTTTGCAAAAAATTAATGTTTATGAAATGGATGAATTGCATAAAAACTATTTGCTTTGTTTTAATGAGTATATTTTCAACTCAATTATCATTTGCGCATAATGAAGATAGAGGAGGCGGAGTGATCAGCGGAAAAATAATTACTGCCGATAATGAACCTGCAGAAGGCGTAACGGTTCATTTAAGAAATTTAAAAAATGAAAATAAAAATAGAACTACAGTTACCAATGAAAATGGCTTCTTCAAATTTAGTGGTGTTGCTATAGGAAATTATATAATAGAAATTTCCTTTGTTGGATATGAAACTATTCATCAAAAAATATTGATTGAAGAAGGTGCAAGGCTTCCTCTTTCTTATCAATTAAAAATATCAGAAAAACAGTTGCAGGAAATTATTGTTGAAAGCGCACAGAAAAAACTAAATGCGGGCAAAATTAATATTCCTGATAAAGATTTGCCATTGTCAACTGCAGTGATAAGTAGTAAAGTTATTGCCGATCAGCAGGCTATTCGTTTAGGTGATATCGTAAAAAATGTTCCGGGTGTTTCATTGGTACAAATGCGTTATGGTGTTAATGAAACTTATGGAGCAAGAGGCTATATTATTGGTATTACAGGCAGTGCAGGTGGCGGAAGTATTTTTAAGAACGGATTGCCCTACAATATTGCCGGCATGCCCGAAGCTGTATCATTAGAATCAGTTGAAATTATAAAAGGCAGCTCTGCTTTTTTATATGGAAGTTCTTCCGGCGGATTAATTATAAATATGATAAGCAAATTACCGAAATACAATTTTGGCGGAAATATTTCATTGTTGATGGGAAGCAATCAGCAATATAAGCCCGTTGTTGATGTGTATGGGCCCATCAATAAAAACCTTGCATTTAGAGTAATAGGTAGTTATGAAAATGACAGAAGTTACCGAGATGTTGTAAAAACAATCAGAACATATATCAATCCATCTTTAATGTACAGGTTCGGAAAAAAATCTTCATTGATTGTTCAGCAAGATTATCTGAATGCACAATTAACGCCCGATCCCGGAGTTGGGTTATTAGATAGCGGAAGAGTGTTAACTAAAGCCATTCCGCGGTCAAGATTTCAAAATGTTTTATGGGCATATAATAATGTTCTTCAAAGTTCTACCTCTGCAACATTTAAACATGTTTTAAATGATAAATTTACTTTTAACGCTTCAACATCTTTTCAAAATACAGATGTTGATTATTACGGATGCGGTAATTTAAATACAGCCGGTAAAACAGGGATTATAGCACGCCCTTTGGCAAGAGCACATAGTGTTGAAAAAGACTATGCCGCACAAATGAATATTGATGGAAAATTCAATATAAGAAATATTGAAAATCATTTTTTGGCAGGTGCCGATTATACCGGTATTGTTACACAAACCGATGCATTTAACATATATAATGCCAATGGAAGCCTTTTGAAAACTTACGATACCATTAATTTATTGAATCCTTCCCAATACATTCAGCGTACAGATATACCTGATGCCGTGAAGGTGGCAACCACAACCGCGCCATCATATCGGGCAGGCATTTATCTGCAAGATTTAATTACCATTACAAAACAAGTGCAATTATTTGCCGGTTTACGTTATAGTTATCAGGCTAACGTACAAACAACGATTGATAGTATGACCAACAATTCACGTCCGGCTGTGTCAGTAAAAGGCTCTGCAGCTACTGCTACCTATAATGTATTCTCGCCTAAAATAGGGTTGGTTTTTCAACCTGCTACAAACGTATCTTTTTATGCCAGCTATGCAAACAATTTTACTGCAAATACCGGTGTAGATGTATATGGTAATCCTTTAAAAGCATCAATTATTAACCAATACGAAGTAGGTGCCAAGAATATACTGGCCGATGGTAAATTATCAGCAAATATTAGTATATACAGAATTATTAATAGTAACCTGGCACAGCAGGCACAGTATTTGGCCGATGGCATTACGCCCAATACCAATTCAAACATAAAAATGCTTAGTGGTGAAACAACCAGTGATGGGGTAGAGGTTGGATTGAATGGCAACCTTTCTAAAAGCTTCTATTTTATTACCGGTTATGCTTATAATTATATCCGGTTCACACATACTTCCGGTGCAAAGGGTTCAAATATTGAAGGGGAACAATTGGTAAATGCCCCAAGGAATACAGCCAATGCAAGTATTTTCTATACATTTACTAACAATATGTTGAAAGGGTTTAAATTAGGTGCTTCCGGTTTTTATACCGGCACTCGTTATGGAGGGTACAACAATTTATTGGGGCAATCAGTATCCGGCAGCCGGTTAGTTTCATTATCAGATTTTACAACTGTTGATGTGTCTGTTGGTTATGCATATAAAAAAGTATCTGTACTATGCAAACTATCCAACATTTTTAATACACTGAATTATTTGGTTCATGATAATTACAGTATTACACCCATTGCACCGAGACAATTGTATACAACATTGAGCTATCAGTTTTAATGTGGATAAATCTAAATTTTACATTGCTGCTTCATTATTAATTTTGTTATCATAGTAGTGCATCAGTTTTAATTATGAAATACACGCAAAATAATTTAGACAAATTAGAAAATATTTTAGGAGAGAGCGATTATATTGTTCGTTATGAACGTGGTACTTTTCAAAGCGGATGGTGCTTGTTGGAATCTAAAAAAGTGGTAGTGTTGAATAAATACTTAGATACGGAAGGAAGAATTAATACATTATTCGATTTAATTCCGCAGGTAACTATCAATTATGATAAATTAACGCATGAAAGTCAGTTATTGTACGATGAGATTGTGAAAAATGCTAAATCGGTTGACAACGCATAAGTACAATATTTTATATAAATATGAAAAGGATGCACCTCGTAACTGCATCCTTTTTTTTATGATGGAATTAAGGTACTTTTGATATTGTGCAAAACCATCATTTAAAAATTACTTTTCTTGGAACAGGCACCAGTACCGGTGTTCCCATGATTGGCTGTGATTGTGCAGTATGTACTTCAACAGATTTAAAAGACAAGCGCCTTCGTAGTAGTGTATTAGTAGAATCTTTACAGGAGCCGGTTACCCTTGTTATTGATACTACACCCGATTTTCGTTACCAAATGCTGCGTATCAATAATCGTCGGTTAAATGCCGTTTTATTTACACATCCGCATAAAGATCATATTGCGGGTTTAGACGATGTTCGTGCATACAATTATTTTCAGCATACCAATATGCAGGTTTATGCCAATACATTAACAGCAGAGGCTTTGCAACGCGATTTTTATTATGCTTTTGCCGAAAATGCCTATCCTGGCGTACCTCGAATTGATTTGCATCTGATCAATCATGCTTCTTTTCAAATTCAATCTTTACACATACAACCCATTTGGGTATGGCATTTAAAGATGCCGGTGGTGGGGTATAGAATTGGTGATTTTACCTACATTACCGATGCCAATAAAATTGATGAACAGGAAAAAGAAAAAATTAGAGGCTCCTCAGTTATAGTGCTGAATGCTTTGCGTCAGGAGCCGCATATCTCTCATTTTAGTATGCAAGAAGCTATTGCTTTGGCGAATGAACTATCTGTTCCAGAAGTTTATTTTACACATATCAGTCACCAGTTGGGTTTACATGCTTCTGTCAGCAAACAACTGCCGCAACATATTCATTTGGGTTATGATGGTTTGGTGTTGTATGTGTAAATATTTTTTTATTTTTATGGATAAATGAGAAGCCATACGTGCAATTTCAACAATTACCTACCGAAAATTAACCTCGTTGTATGCAACCAATGAGAAAGCATTATTTGCATTTTTCAACCCGGCAAACCACCGGCATCATTATACTATTGGCTATAGTTGTACTTGTATTCAGTTTGCCTTATTTTTCTAAACAGGCGCCCACCGATTTGCAGGTGCTTACATTATCCAATACAGCATTGCAAATGGATGATGTAAATATGGAAAAAAGTATGCCCGATGACGCACCGCTCCGTAAGGCTTTACATTTGTTTTATTTTGATCCCAATACCATTGATTCGACGGGCATGGTACAAATGGGGTTGCGTCAAAAATTAATTCAAACAATATTGCATTATCGCAATAAAGGCGGAAAGTTTTTTAAGCCGGAAGATATTCGAAAAATTTGGGGTCTATTTCCGGAGGAAGCCAATGCCATGTTGCCTTTTATACAAATACAGTCATTACAAAATGCTGCAGGTAACAAACCTACTCAAACCGTCCTTGCTTTTCATTCGGTTGAACTGAATCAGGCTGATGTACAAGCATTCCGGCAAATTCCCGGAATATCGCCTGCACTGGCCTATGGCATTGTGCATTACAGAGAAAAATTAGAGGGTTTTGTACAAACAGTGCAATTAAAACAAGTACCCGGTTTTCCCGATTCATTGTATGCTACGATTGAGCCATATATTTACATCAATACGCAGCAAATTCCCAAAATCAATATTAATCGTGCGGAGCCTTTTGCTTTATTGCATCATCCTTTTATACCCGAAAATGTAGCAAAAGCCATTTTAATTCTTCGCAAACAACAAGGGTCTTTTCAATCTGTAGCCGATTTGCAAAAAATTCCTTTTTTAAATGCAGAAACTTATCGGCAAATCAGTGCTTTTTGTACGGTAGAATAATTTTCTTGGTGAACTCAAAAAAACTTCTACATTTGTGAACTAACATTAGTTAGTATTGTAGTATTGGTATGGAATTTAATCAAAGCGAATTAACAGAACAGGTAGCACAAACAGCAAGGGATTTTGCAAAACAGTATATTTTGCCGCATGTAATGGAGTGGGATGAACAACAGGAATTTCCCGTTGGGCTGTTTAAAGAAATGGGTAAATTAGGATTAATGGGGGTGTTGGTACCGGAGGCTTATGGAGGTGCGGGTTTAGGTTATTTCGAATACAGTGCTATTATTCAGGAAATAGCGCAGGTATGTGGCTCAATAGGTTTAAGTGTGGCAGCGCATAATTCATTATGTACCAACCATATTTTAACTTTTGGAACCGAATCACAAAAAATGAAGTATTTGCCAAAACTGGCCAGTGCAGAATTTATTGGTGCATGGGGCTTAACCGAACCGAATACCGGAAGTGACGCTGGAAATATGCAAACGGTAGCTGTAAGAGATGGGAATGACTGGGTAATTAATGGCACCAAATGCTGGATAACGCATGGCAAATCGGGAGATGTAGCAGTGGTAGTATGCAGAACGGGCGAACCGGGTGCTAAAAATAATGCATCTGTATTTATTGTGGAAAGAAGTATGCCGGGTTTTAGTGCGGGTAAAAAAGAAAATAAGTTGGGTATGCGAGCCAGTGAAACCGCAGAAATGATATTTGATAATTGCCGTATTTCAGATGTGCAAAGGGTAGGTGAAGTTGGAGCAGGCTTTCATCAGGCATTAAAAATACTGGATGGGGGTCGTATTTCCATTGCTGCACTTTCATTAGGCATAGCAAAAGGTGCATACAAAGCTGCAGTGCAATATGCCAAAGAAAGGCATCAGTTTAATCAGCCCATTGCCAATTTCCAAGGCATCAGTTTTAAACTGGCTGATATGGCTACTGAAATTGCAGCCGCTGAAATGTTAATCAACAAAGCCTGTCATCTTAAAATGATGGGTGAAAAATATACACGGGAAGCCGCAATGGCAAAATATTATGCCAGTGAAGTGGCCGTTAAAGTGGCAACAGATGCGGTTCAGGTTTTTGGAGGATACGGTTATACCAAAGATTTTCCCGTAGAAAAATTTTACAGAGATGCCAAACTTTGTACCATTGGTGAAGGCACTTCTGAAATACAAAAAATTGTAATTGCACGAGAGATACTCTTATAGTAAAGAGAGACTGTTTCTACAGTTCATAAAGAACGTTAGGTTTGGTTGCTTGCTCATAAACTTAGCCCCCATTTTTGGGGGCTTTGCTATTTTTATAGCAGTTGCGTAATACTTTCAAATGCATAACAACTGAAGATAGACTTTTAAAAAACTATCCATGCCAATATCAGCTTATCAAAAATTATTCGTAATTTAAATTTTACTTGTTAAGTTAGTAGTTCACAAAATAAGTATTATGGGTGCCATTGCTTTGTTCATTCTTACCATTGCTGCCATTATTTTTTCAGCCGGTGGTATCCTTGTATCCAGATTATTTACAAAAGGCAGTATCAATACTCAAAAAGGGCAACCTTATGAGTGTGGCATTCCTACTACAGGAACGCCCTGGTCGCAATTTCATGTGGGGTATTATTTATATGCTATTGTTTTTTTATTGTTTGATGTTGAATTGGTATTTATGTATCCCTGGGCTGTAGTAGTTCAAAAAATTGGTTTCCCTGCATTGATAGAAATGATTTTTTTTATCATGATTTTATTTATTGGGTTTTTATATGCGCATAAAAAAAGAGCATTAAAATGGATGTAACACCAGCCAATACAGTTATAGGTGTTTTCCCGGGTGAAGTACATCAGGCTCCGGGAGGAACCATTGTAACCAGTAAGTTAGACGATATTATTAATTGGGCCAGAGCTAATTCGCTGTGGCCACTCACTTTTGCTACGAGTTGTTGTGGTATTGAAATGATGGCAACAGCATCTGCCAAATACGATTTTTCCCGCTTTGGATTTGAAGTGGCTCGTGCCTCGCCCAGACAGGCAGATGTGATTATTATTGCCGGCACCATTGTAAACAAAATGGCACCGGTGTTAAAAAGATTATATGATCAAATGGCTGATCCAAAATATGTAATAGCCATGGGCGCTTGTGCCATTAGTGGCGGGCCATTTTTTTATAATACCTATTCTGTGGTGAAGGGTGCAGATCATATTATTCCTGTAGATGTGTATGTTGCAGGATGTCCGCCCCGCCCCGAAGCATTATTACATGCACTGATTACTTTACAGGAAAAAATAAAAAGCGGCTTAACCCGCGAACAACAATCCATTACCGTTAAGAATCTTACAGAATGACCAATGAAGCATTGAAAATAGCATTAATGAATTGGAACGCTGCCCTTGTTTTTGAAGAGGGCGGCGAGTGGTTGAATATACTGGTAACTGCCGATCGGTGGAAGCCATTGGCTAAAGCATTACATACACTGCCGGAGTTTAACTGTAATTATTTATTTTGTTTAACCTGTGTTGATTGGAAAACACATTTAACCATGGTGTATCATTTAACCTCTTTACAGTGGCAACATAATCTGGTGATAAAGTCAGTTTTAAACAGAGATAATCCTGAAATAGAAACCGTGAGTGATATATGGAAAGCGGCCGATTTTCTGGAAAGGGAAGTGTATGAGTTATTTGGGGTGAATTTTATCAATCATCCCGATTTAAGACGATTGATTTTAACGGATGATTTTAATGGATGGCCATTACGTAAAGATTTTGAAGATCCGGTGAATATGATCAGATTATGATAATGGCATGATTCAAATGATAATAATTTAAACTATTTTAAATTTTCGGTATGCACGAAGTGGTAGGCAAAACTCCCGAAGGAGATTTTATCATTAATGTAGGGCCTCAGCATCCTGCAACACATGGTGTATTGCATTTAGTGATTACACTGGAGGGAGAAACCATTAAAAATATAGAACCACATTTAGGATATATTCATCGCTCTATCGAAAAAATGTGTGAAAGCCTTACTTATCGTCAGTTCATATACGTTACCAGCAGAATGGATTATTTGTCGGCACACATTAATAACCATGCCTGTGCCTTGTGTGTTGAAAAAGGTTTGCAGGTAGAAGTGCCCTTGCGGGCACAATATATACGGGTTATTATGGATGAACTTACCCGTATTGCTTCACATGAATTGTGGTGGGGGGCAATGGCTATGGATGTAGGTGCTTTTACCCCTTTCTTTTATGCATTCAGAGAAAGAGAAACCATTAATGAAATTATGGAAGAAACTTGTGGTGCCCGTTTAACGATGAATTATATGGTGCCGGGTGGTGTAATGGCCGATTTGCATTCACAGTTTCAGCAAAAAGTAAAAGATTTTATAGCGCTCTATAAAAAGAAAATTGATGAATACAATGAATTGGTTACCGGTAATATTATTTTTCAAAACAGAATGAAAGGAGTAGGCTATTTATCAGCTGAAGATGCCATTTCGTATGGCTGCAGTGGTCCGGTTGCACGTGCCAGCGGTGTAGCTTGTGATGTGCGCAAACGCTATCCCTACGATGTGTATGGACAAGTGCAGTTTGAAGAAATCATAGAAACAGGCGGCGATTCTTTTGCCCGTTATTGGGTGCGTATTCAGGAAATGCAGCAGTCGGTACACATCATTGAACAACTAATTGATAATATTCCGGAAGGCGATTTTCAGGCAAAGACAAAGGCTGTATTAAAATTACCCAAGGGTGAGTTTTATCAACGCGTAGAAACAGCCAGGGGTGAATTAGGGGTTTATATTGTAAGTGAAGGAGGTACAACACCTTATAGAATTAAATTCAGATCACCGGGGTTTTCAAATTTATCGGCATTGAATCAAATGGCAAAAGGAGGAAAAATTGGTGATTTGGTAGCCACGATGGGAACTTTAGATTTGGTTATTCCTGACATAGACAGATGATTATTAATAAATGAATATGATTAGTTTAGAAGCAATCAAAAATGCGGTTCAAAGCTGGTTGCAGTTGCATATTGGCGGCACTTTGGCCTTAGTGGCAGAAAATATTTTGCTGGGTATATTGGTAATTGCATTATTTGCTGTACTGGGGTTACTATTGGTATTTATGGAACGTAAAGTGTCGGCCGTTATGCAAATTCGTTTAGGCCCCAACAGGGTAGGGCCTAAGGGTTGGTTACAAACCTCTGCCGATACTTTAAAACTCATGTTGAAAGAAGGTTTAACGCCTGATGGGGCAGATCGCTTTTTATTTAATTTGGCGCCATTTATGATTATGATTGCTGCCATGCTAATAATGGCACCTATTGCATTTGCCAAAAATTTCCAAATTTGGGATATTAATATTGGTGTATTGTATATTTCTTCGGTAGCTTCTATTTCCGTAATTGCTATTTTAATGGCAGGATGGTCTAGCAATAACAAATATTCGTTATTAGGTGCCATGCGCAGCGGCGCACAAATTATTAGTTATGAATTGTCGGCCGGTGTTGCTGTGATTACCATGATTATTTTAACCGGAAGCCTGAGTGTAAATGAGATTATTGCCTCACAGGAAAATGGATGGTGGATTTTTAAAGGTCATATCCCGGCAATAATTGCATTCATCATTTTCATGATTGCAGTTACTGCTGAAACAAACCGTGCGCCCTTCGATTTGGCTGAAGCAGAATCAGAGCTAACGGCCGGTTTCCATACCGAATATTCCGGGATGAAATTTGCTTTGTTTTTTCTGGCAGAGTATATCAATATTTTTATTGTTTGTGCCGTTGCTGCAATTTTATTTTTTGGTGGATGGATGCCCTTGCATATTGGCCATTGGCAGGCTTTTAACCATTTAATGGATTATATTCCATCTTCAATTTGGTTTTTTGGGAAAACCTTTTTGTTGATATTACTCATCATGTGGTTTAGATGGACATTTCCCCGGTTACGAATTGATCAGTTATTAAATTTAGAGTGGAAATATTTATTACCCATCAGTTTGTTGAATATGTTATTGATGACGGTTGTAGCAATATTAAAATGGTATTTATAGAAGTTGATTTTTTCGTGGAAACGTTTTAAAGATACTATACTTATTGCAGTACAAGTGTGCTACGCAACAAAAGTTGAACATTGTACGAATAGCTGGTAACAAAAATAAAAAAATGAGCATACAACAATACATACAGAATGTTTATAATGCAGTAAAATCTTTACTGAAAGGCATGCGCGTTACCGGATATTATTTTTTTCATCCAAAGGAAATTATTACCGAACAGTACCCGGATAATCGGAATACTTTAAAGTTGGCCGATCGGTTTAAAGGTGAAGTTGTGATGCTGCACGATGAAAATAATGAACATGCCTGCACCGGTTGTACTGCCTGTGAATTAGCCTGCCCAAATGGAACCATTAAAATTATTACCCAATTTGATATTACGCCGGAAGGGAAAAAGAAAAAAGCATTGAATACATTTGTATATCATTTGGAATTATGCACCATGTGCAATTTGTGTGTAGAAGCTTGCCCAACAGGAGCCATTGTGATGGCACAAAATTTTGAACATAGTGTATACGATAGAAAACAATTAACGAAAACCTTAAATAAACCGGGTTCAAAATTAAGAGCCGGTATTGAATAATATGGAAACAATTATATTTTACGGCATTGCACTCTTTATTTTAATAACCGGAATTTTAGCTGTAACAGCCCGGCATATTTTTAGGGCAGCTATTTGGCTCTTATTTTCTTTACTGGGAATTGCCGGTTTGTATTTTTGGATGGATTTAAATTTTGTTGCAGCGGTTCAAATTATTATTTATGTTGGCGGAATTGTAGTGTTGATTATTTTTTCAATTTTCCTTACGCAGCAATCCGGGCAAAAAATGGCCCAATCTTCTTTATTGCAATACATATTTAGTATTGCTGCAGTTGTTTTTGGAACTGCATTTATTGGCAGTATAATAGCCCGTTTTTATTTTGTAGAGAGCCATGTTGTAATGAATGCGGCAGTTGAAAATATTGGTACACAATTAATGAGTGTACAACAGTACGGTTATGCATTGCCTTTTGAACTGGTAAGTATTTTATTACTGGCAGCCATGATAGGAAGCATTGTAATTGCCATGAAACAAAAAACAGAAATTAAAAATAGTTAAACAAATGATGCAACAAATAACATTGCAACATATTTTATTGTTAAGTACAGCCTTGTTTTTTATTGGGGTATTTGGTCTGTTAACACGAAGGAATATGATTGCAATTTTAATGAGTATTGAATTGATGCTGAATAGTGTAAACATCAATTTTGTGGCATTTAATAAATACCTCTATCCAGAAAAATTAGATGGTGTTTTCTTTTTTTTGTTTGTAGTTACAATTGCGGCTGCCGAGGCCGCAGTTGCCATTGCCATTATCATTCATTTATATCGTTATCAACAACAAATTGATGTGGCTGAAACAGAGAAAATGCAATATTGAAATGAATTTTATTTAAAAATTATTTTATTGTGTAACATATAAATTAAATACAAACATAATTGGATTATTTGAATGTTTAAATTACTGCTATGAACGAAGGGTTGATGATGATACTAATACTCAGTTTACCATTAAGTGCATTTGTGGTAATCCGTTTTTTTACCGGAAGACGTATGGAAATATTTTCCGGTTATTTTTCTACACTCGTTTTGGTGATTACAAATATTTTGGCATTTGTATTTGCCTGGCAATATTTCTTTGAATATGGAAAAATCAATGGAGCCTATGCTTTGTTTGTGCCGGTAGATGTGAAATGGCTTGTTTTTACCGATTATCTGTCAATTGATTTTAGCATTATCATCGATGCTGTTTCTGTCATGATGCTGCTAATTGTTAGCTTTATTTCGTTGATGGTGCATGTGTTTAGTATGGGTTATATGAAAGGAGAAAAAAGGTATGGCTATTATTTTGCCTATTTAGGCTTATTTACATTTGCCATGCTGGGGTTGGTATTATCCGGTAATCTTTTTGAACTGTTTATGTTTTGGGAATTGGTGGGTATTTCATCTTATTTGTTAATTGGGTTTTACTACACAAAACCGGAGGCCGTTGCTGCAGCAAAAAAAGCTTTTATTGTTACCCGTTTTGCTGATTTTGGGTTTTTAATCGGTATATTGATTTTGGGTAGTCTGGTCAATGATTTTGATATTGTTCAAATGATTAGTTCCATTTCACAGCAACAGGTATTATGGCATGGTGCGACTGCATCATTTTTGGGCATGTCGGTGTTAACCTGGGCATGTCTGCTCTTATTTATGGGTGCTGCCGGAAAATCAGCGATGTTTCCTTTGCATATCTGGTTGCCCGATGCCATGGAAGGACCTACTCCTGTTTCTGCTTTAATACATGCAGCCACAATGGTAGTTGCCGGAGTGTATTTAATCGCACGATTTTTCCCGGTTTTCCAAATGGATGCAACAGTTTTGTACATTATTGCAATTGTGGGTGCTGGAACGGCATTGTTTGCTGCCATCATAGCTTGCACACAGTCTGATATTAAACGAGTATTGGCATTTTCTACCATTTCTCAAATTGGTTATATGATGCTGGCTCTGGGTGTAGATGATAGCCTGAATGGTATTCATGAAGGTTATACTGCAGCTATGTTTCATTTATTTACACATGCATTTTTTAAATCGCTTTTGTTTTTGGGTGCCGGGGCTATTATACATGCTGTGCATACCAATGATTTGCATGAAATGGGTGGATTACGCAAACAACTTCCTGTTACCCATGTTAGTTTTTTAATCGCCTGTTTGGCTATTTCAGGTATACCTCCCTTTTCTGGTTTTTTTAGTAAAGAAGCAATCTTATCTGCAGCTTATGAAAGCAATAAATGGTTATATGCTATAGCATTGATTACTGCTGCTATTACTGCCTTTTATATGTTTCGATTGTATTTTAGTATTTTTTGGAACAAGCCTGTTTCAGATGCTACTTCAATCACAAATGAGGGTGGCTGGCCGATTCGGATACCATTAATAATACTTGCTATCCTGGTATTGATTACAGGCTTTATTCCCTTTGGAACTTTTATAAGTGCTAATGGAAAGCCTTTGTTGTTGGAAATACATTTTGGCTTTTCCGTTATTCCTGTTTCACTCTCTGTACTTGGCATTTTTTATGCGGCAGTATTGTATTATCAGCAAAATAATTTACCTGCTTTATTAGAAAAATCGTTTGGATGGTTGTATGTTACCATTCGACAAAAGTTTTATATCGATGAAATATATCTCTTTATTACACACAAAATTGTAATGAATGGAATAGGCAATACAACCGCTTGGATGGATAAAAATATAGTGGATGGGATGGTGAATTTAAGTGGTTTACTTACACTTCAAATTTCATTGTTAATAAAAAAAATACAATCAGGTAAAATACAGCAATACCTTTTGTATTTTTTAATAGGTGTGCTATGCTTATTGGCAGTGGTATTATATAAAAACTGATTGCTGTTGCTAAAACCTGAACAAAAAATATGATTGTTAATTTTTTATTAATCGCTCCGCTGCTAACTGTTTTATTGCTATTGATGGTTAAAAATGAGCAGTATATGAAGCCGATTGCTTTAGCCGGTTCGGTAATACAGTTGTTGGTAATTATTGGTGTACTGATACAATATTTGGGTTTACAAACAACAACAAATGGAGCAATGCTATTACAAACAGATATCATCTGGTTTGCTCCTTTACACATTCATTATCATATTGGTGTAGATGGTATTTCGATGGTGATGTTGTTTTTAACTGCATTCATTGTAATAGCAGCTATTCTGGTTTCATGGAAAGAAGTGCTTTTGCAAAAGGAATTTTTTATTTTGTTAACATTATTGGCTTTGGGAGCCTATGGTTTCTTTATCTCGATTGATTTATTTTTAATGTTTTTCTTTTTGGAAATTGCCGTAGTCCCAAAATTTTTACTCATTCTGATATGGGGTAATGGTAAAAAGGCCTATAGTGCAACTAAATTGGTATTAATGTTAATTGGCGCTTCTGCATTACTGTTTATGGGCATTTTAGGTTTGTATTACCACGAACCCGGCCAGTTGCAAAGTTTTGATATGTTGCAAATTGCTCACATGCAACTCCCTTATGCGGTACAGCTAACATTTTTTCCTTTTTTGTTTATTGGTTTTGGGGTATTTACGGCATTGTTTCCTTTTCATACATGGGTACCGGATGGGCATTCATCTGCACCAACTGCAGGCTCTATGTTTTTAGCAGGTATTTCAATGAAATTGGGCGGATATGGGTTATTGCGATTGGTGCTATTACTGATGCCTGCAGCGGCTCAGTTTTATGCGCCTTATATTATTCTGCTTGCAGCTATTGCCATATTGTATGGTGCTTTTGCTACTATGGTTCAAAAAGACCTGAAATATATGAATGCCTATTCTTCCATTAGCCATTGCGGATTTGTATTGCTTGGAATTGGTATGTTAACGCCGGTGGCTTTAACAGGTGCAGTATTACAAATGGTTTCACATGGATTGATGACTGCTCTTTTCTTTGCTGCAATTGGAATGATATACAGCAGAACACATACCCGCATTATTCAGGAAATGAGTGGATTACTGGTATATATGCCTTTTATTGGTGGTTTGTTTATATTGGCAGGTCTTACTTCATTGGGCTTGCCGGGGTTGAGTGGCTTTACTGCAGAAATGACGGTTTTAGTAGGTTCCTGGCAGCAGCCGGTTACAGCATACAGAATTGCCACCATTGCAGCTGCCGCATCAATTGTAATTACGGCTGTATATGTGCTTAGAGCCATTGGTACGGTATTAATGGGCAAGGCAAAGCAATTTGAGCATACGCCAACAGATGCACGTTGGTATGAACAATGGGCGGGTACTATTTTGGTATTGGGTATTTTATTGGTTGGTGTTACACCATTTTTATTATTGAAATTAATTACACCTTCAATACTGTTTTTTCAACAATATATTTTTAAATAATTGAATCATTCTATCCCTTCAGCCACATGACGTATTATTATATACAACTATTATTACCTTTTAAACAAGAGCTGCTCTTGTTGCTCACTATTTTTATTTTATTACTGGTACAACTTTCAGGTAAGAAACTGCAACAGGAATGGACCATGCAATGGGTAAATGTCATGTTGTTAGTAACAGTACTGGCAGGCTTTTGGCAGGTTGGTTATTCCACTGATTTAAGTACCATGTTTCAATTAACGCCCTTCAATGCTTTTGAAAAAACGGTGCTTGTGTTTGCAACTTATCTCATTTCTTTACAGGCATATAACTGGTTGCTTCATCATGAACAGATAATGGAGTTCTATGTATTATTGCTCAGCTCTTTATTGGGAATGTTTTGTATGATTTCAGCTACCAACTTACTGTTTTTTTATGTGGGGTTAGAACTCTCTAGCATTCCTTTGGCTATATTGGCTAATTTTCATTTGCAAAAAAAACAATCTTCTGAAGCTGCATTTAAGTTCATTGTTTCTGCTTCTTTCGCATCTGCATTATTATTATTTGGTATTTCATTACTATATGGCTGCACTGGTTCGCTCAGTTTTATTAGTATTGCCGATCATTTGGTTATAAATTTTTTTTCTATTTTGGCTTTTGTACTTTTTTTTGTTGGACTGGCTTTTAAAATTTCAGTAGTGCCTTTTCATTTATGGACTGCAGATGTTTATGAAGGATCTCCGGTAACTATTACGGCTTTTTTATCAGTTGTTTCTAAAGCATCTGTTTTATTTGTTTTGCTGAATTTTTTATTCAAAGTATTTAATTCTTTAGAAAATGTATGGCATGTGATGGTCCTGATTCTGCTAACGTTAACGATTGTAGTTGGAAATTTATTTGCATTGCGACAGCAGAATTTTAAAAGATTCATGGCATTCTCTTCCATTACACAGGTAGGGTTTATTTTAATTGCTTTATTGGGTCAAAATATAACTGGTAGCGCTGCAGTTGTTTATTTTATAGTGGTGTATTTATTTTCTAACCTTTGTGTTTTTGGGGTAATAGCATTGGTGGCAGCCATCACCGGAAAAGAAAAAATTGAAGATTTTAAAGGGTTTTATCAAACCAATCCTTTTTTAGCATGGGTGTTATTGCTGGGATTGTTTTCATTAGCAGGTATACCACCTACTGCAGGTTTTTTTGGAAAATTTTTCCTGTTATTATCAGGTGCACAAAGCAATTATTTTGGGTGGATTACTTTTGCAGCTTTGAATTTAGTGGTTTCATTGTATTATTATTTGAGAGTAGTAGTAGTAATTTTTCATCGTGAATCTGCCGCAGTAATAGCGCCTATTCAGATTCCCAAACCCGTTCAATTTAGTTTTTTCATTTGCATTGCGGGGGTAATTATTACCGGTGTGGGTAGTTGGATTTATACTTACATTTATTCATTAGCAGCCGCTGCTTTTTAAAAAATAATGTGTATGGCCATCAATAAAAATCATGAATTTGAAGATTTGGATGGAATAAAATGTGCTATCGTAGAACGCAATATTTCCAGCGAACGCGTAATGTTTTTAAAAAATCTGTTAACCTATAACGGATATACCGTTGTAGTTGTTCCCGTAATCAATCCCGCAGCGAAAAATACAGTTGTTGAATCAGCATTGCCGAACGAAAAAATAGTTCCTGAATTGTTTACTATAGGTGTTACCGATGTAACCTTTAATGTTACTAATGCAATTTTTGGCAGGGCACTCAAAACAAAAGACGGGAAAATAGTAACACTGGCATACTGGCAACAGAAAGATAAAATATCGCACGATGATATACCTTATTTTGCAGATAACAGTTGTATGAACTGATAAGGAAAGTGGCAAAAAAATGAGGCTGTTTCAAAAGTCCGAGGCAGCCTTATATTATTCGGTAAGGGAGGGGGTGGAGAAAGTTTTCATTTAAGCCATTTTCAAACGCATCATTTTACTTTTGAGACTTCCTCATTTTTTTATTTTTTGAAAATATTATTGACTGCGCCTCCCAACATAGGAAATTTTTCTTTTACATATCCTGCTATTGTTTCAATGGCTTTTTGTGCCTGTTCGGGCGTTAAGCCGGCTTCTGCTACTAAGCGTTCAATCAGTTCATTCATGTGTTTATTTTTTAATGATTTGATTTGTTAGGGGTTAATTCAATTGTATGTTGGCTATGCAACTTTTAAAAGGCTTAATTTGCTTTTATTGAACATTTTTTCGGCATAAGCCAGATCTACATGAAATTCTTTTTGCCGTGATCCGGGTAACTCAAACATGGCATCGGTTAAAATACTTTCGCAAATACTGCGCAATGCTCTGGCCCCAAGTTTGTATTCCAAAGCTTTTGTAACCATAAAGTCGTATACCTCATCGTCAATAGTTAATATAATATTTTCCAGTTCAAACAAACGCTTGTATTGTTTAATTAATGCATTTTTAGGCTCCGTTAAAATATTGCGTAAGGTAGATTTATCTAAGGGATCCAAATGGGTTAATACCGGCAAACGGCCTAATAATTCAGGAATTAAACCAAACGATTTTAAATCTTGTGCACTCACAAATTGCAGCAGGTTGTTTCTTTTATTTTCCTGTTCATCTTTATCTACATTAAATCCAATGGCATTGGTATTAATTCTTCTGGCAATTATTTTATCAATACCATCAAAAGCGCCACCACAAATAAATAATATATTTTTTGTGTCTACTTTAATCATTTTTTGTTCGGGATGTTTTCTGCCGCCCTGCGGAGGAACTAAAACTTCTGTACCTTCCAGCATTTTCAATAATCCCTGTTGAACACCTTCTCCGCTTACATCACGGGTAATAGATGGGTTATCGCCTTTTCTGGCAATTTTATCAATCTCATCCACATAAACAATTCCTTTTTCTGCAGCATTAACATCATAATTACAATTTTGCAGCAGGCGCGTTAGCATACTTTCTACATCTTCACCCACATAACCTGCTTCTGTAAAAACAGTAGCATCAACTATGGCAAAAGGTACATTCAGCATTTTGGCAATGGTTTTAGCCAACAATGTTTTTCCGGTACCGGTTTCGCCAATCATAATGATATTGCTTTTATCAATTTCAATATCATCTGCCTGTGTTTTTTGAGTAATACGTTTATAATGATTGTATACCGCTACACTTAAAACTTTTTTTGCTTCATCCTGCCCAATTACATACTCATCTAAAAATTTTTTAATTTCTAAGGGTTTTTTTATAGATATTTTAGTTGAGTTTGCGGCAGGTTGAATGTTATTATCTTTTAGTTCCTGTGCAATAATTTCCTGAGCATGTTCAATGCAATTTTCACAAATATGCGCTTCCTGTCCGGCTATCAGAATTTTTACTTCTGCCCGGCTTCTTCCACAAAATGAACAATGTAAATGTGTTTGTTTGGCCATAATACAATTTTTGTGTGTTTTAATAAGCTGTTAATGAATGGGTTAACACATTAAAACAACATACAACCACTGCCCGTAGGTACATGTAGTGACTGGCAAAGTTACTAATTTGTTGATACCGTTTAGGTTAAAAGTGACATTCGGTAATGATGCAGGATTTATATTTTGGTAAGTACGGCATCTACAATACCATATTCAACGGCTTCTTTCGCATCCATCCAATAATCGCGGTCAAAATCTGTCATGATTTGTTCTACTGGTTTACCGCAATTTTCAGCTAAAATTTTCGCGCCTAAATCCTTTGTTTTTTTCATTTGATCGGCCTGAATTTCAATATCGGCTGATGTGGCCTGAATATAACCACTAAGGCTGGGTTGATGAATCATTACTTCGCCATGCGGGTAAATAAATCTTTTCCCCTTTTTGCCAACACTTAATAGAATAGAGCCCATACTGGCAGCTAATCCCATGCAAATAGTGCTTACGGGCGATTGGATGAGTTGAATGGTATCGTAAATTACCATGCCACTGGTAACTACTCCGCCGGGGCTATTGATGTATAATTTTATCTCTTCTCCGGGTTTATCTGCATCTAACAATAACAATTTGCTCACCAACTCTCTGGCACTTTTATCATCTACTATTCCCCACAAATAAACTGCTCTTCTTTCAAAAAAAAGTTTCTCCATTTTTTTCAGCATCTGAGGGCTCATGGGTTCTTTCTCTTCCTTATTGTTGTTTTCTTCTTCTCCTTCTTCATTTAAGTAAGGATTAATGATGTATTTGTTCGTAATCATAAATATTTTGCTTTAAAATGTTGGTAAAAATGGCAGACAATGCAGCAATTAGTCTTTTTTATCTTTTTTAGGATTACGGAATAAAACCTCATCCACCAATCCATATGCTTTGGCATCTTGTGCAGTCATCCAAAAATCTCTGTCGCAGTCTTTACCTACTGTTTCAATATCTTTTCCTGTATGCTCTGCAATTACTTCATACAGTTCTAACTTTAATTTTTTGATTTCACGGGCAGTAATTTCAATATCTGTTGCCTGGCCACCAATAGCGCCACTGGGTTGGTGCAACATTATTCTGCTGTGTTTTAATGCGGTGCGCTTTCCTTTTACACCTGCACATAATAAAACGGCACCCATACTGGCTGCTACGCCGGTGCAAATGGTAGAAACATCGGGGGTAACAAATTGCATGGTATCATAAATACCCATGCCGGCATATACACTGCCACCAGGGCTGTTGATATACATTTGTATGTCTCTGGTGCGGTCTGTACTATCTAAAAACAACAATTGCGCTGTTACAATATTGGCCACATAATCATCTATTGCTTCTCCTAAAAAAATAATACGGTCCATCATAAGCCGGCTAAAAACATCCATTTGGGCAACATTGAGGGAGCGTTCTTCAATGATATAAGGGGTTAAAGCGGTTGGATTGAAATGGTTGCGGTAATTATGTAATGTTGCACTGCTGATTCTTCTGTGATGAATCGCATATTGCTCAAATTCTTTTTGTAAGTACATGCTCAATTAATTTTGAATGAAGTTAAGAGTTTAAGATGTTCAAATACCATGCAAAAAAAACAATACGACAAAATTACAGGTTAGCTGTTTTGTTTAAAAAAAATAAAAAATTTTTAAACAAAATAATCATTAATTGGTTACTATTGGTTAGCAGGCTAATTTTGATAAATATTTCAGTGTATTAAAAAAAGCTTTCTATCGGTACAGGCCACTTGATCAGCACACTTCTGATGCAGTGCCTGTAAAAAAAGTTTTCAGTTGGGTTTTTAGGTTTTTTTTGAAGTGTGCAACCGAACTGTGTGAACAGTTGTATGTGAATTGCATCAGCAAGTGTAACAGAAAGGAAAATTATGAAGCAAAACAAAGTAGCAGTATATCGTAAAGAACATTTTAATGCCGCCCACAGGTTGCATAATAATGCATGGAGTGATGAAAAAAATGCAACTGTATTTGGTTTATGTAATAATAAAAATTTTCATGGTCATAATTATGAATTAATTGTGAAAGTAACCGGTGAACCCAATCCCGATACCGGTTATGTGTTAGATTTAAAAGTTTTGAGTGCATTGATAAAAAAAGAAATATTAGACCAATTTGATCATAAAAATTTGAATTTAGATACGGGTTACTTTCAACAAGTAAACCCCACAGCCGAAAACATAGCAAAAGTTATTTATCAGTTGCTGCGTGATAAGCTGGACGAACAATTAGAACTAAAAATATTTTTATATGAAACAGAGCGAAACTATGTCGAGTATCCAGCTTAATGGCAAAACTAAAGCAGAATTAACCGATGTATTGATTGATGAAATGGGTGATAATCACATCCTTACATCAGTAGATACACCTCTTCGGGAAGATGCTTTCGATTTATCTGATGAGGAAAAAACAAAAGCTATCGAAAAACATTTCCGTTCTATTATGGAAATTATGGGGTTAGATTTAACTGATGACAGTTTAAAAGGTACGCCTAAGCGAATGGCAAAAATGTATATTAAAGAAATATTCAGAGGATTGAATCCTGCCAATAAACCTAAAGTGACTTTGTTTAATAATACCTACCAGTATAACCAAATGCTGGTTGAAAAAAATATCTCTTTTTACAGCAATTGCGAACATCACTTTGTACCCATTATTGGAAAAGCGCATGTAGCCTACATTAGCAATGGTAAAGTAATAGGATTAAGCAAGCTAAACCGAATGGTAGAATATTTTGCTAAAAGGCCACAGGTGCAAGAACGGCTTACCATGCAAATAGGCACCGAATTACAACAAATTTTGGGTACCAACGATGTAGCAGTTGTAATTGATGCAAAGCATTTATGTGTGGCTAGCCGAGGTGTTGAGGATGATACTTCTACTACCATTACCTCTTTTTACGAAGGTAAATTTAAAGAAGAAACTACCCGGAATGAATTTCTGAAATATTTGGAATTGAACACGAAGTTCTGAGAGAAAAGCCCGATGCACAATTGGCCGGTTGTTTTTGCTACCGGCTTTTGTATGCATATAATACAAACTATTTTAAATATTTTACAGGATAGTTGTATAAAACAATACTTCGGTTTTTAATTTATAAGTATACTTGCATTAATTTTAAATGGATGTTTTATTGGCAGCAGATGAAAACATTTAAAAAGCAATCGTAATTTTTAATATAGGAATTCAATAAATTTTTTATAATGAAACATGCATATGTTTTTCCGGGACAGGGTGCGCAATTTAGTGGAATGGGTAAACAATTGTATGAGCAACATGCTATTGCAAAGGAAATGTTTGAAAAGGCAAATGAAATATTGGGTTTTCGCATTAGCGATATCATGTTTACCGGAACAGATGAAGCGTTGAAACAAACCAATGTAACGCAACCGGCAGTTTTTTTGCATGCAGTGATTGCTTATGCCATGCTGCCTTCACCAAAGCCTGATATGGTAGCAGGCCATTCGTTGGGAGAGTTTTCTGCCTTGGTAGCCAATGGAGTGTTGCAATTTGAAGATGCGTTACGATTAGTGGCAGTTCGTGCCAATGCCATGCAAAAAGCCTGTGCATTACAACCTTCTACTATGGCCGCCATATTGGCAATGCCCGATGAAAAAGTTGAGGCCATTTGTGCGGAAGTACAACAGGAAACAGGCGAAGTGGTGGTGGCTGCCAATTACAATTGTCCCGGACAATTGGTGATTAGTGGTACCATTAAAGGAGTGGAAATTGCCTGCGAAAAAATGAAAGCAGCAGGCGCCAAACGTGCTTTGGTATTGCCGGTTGGAGGAGCTTTTCATTCTCCTTTAATGGAGCCTGCCAAAAAAGAATTAGCCGAAGCCATTCAAAAAACCAATTTTAGTGAACCCGTTTGCCCGGTTTATCAAAATGTTGTGGCACAGGCAGTGAATGATGCCAAAACCATTCAACAAAATTTAATAGTGCAATTAACCGGTGCTGTTAAATGGACACAAAGTGTGGAAGCAATGGTTGCTGACGGCGCTACGCATTTTACAGAAGTAGGTCCGGGTAAAGTATTGCAGGGGTTGGTTCAAAAAATTGCAAAGAATATTACAACAGATGGCGTTAGTTAAAATGCCCCAAAAAAGTATAAACGAAAATGGGTAGCCGTTATTGAAAGCTACCCATTTTATTTTTTAAAACTGAAGCGAGCAGTTCATCCATTCATCTTCAATTTTGGCATTATACTTTTTATAAAATTGAATGGCAGGTTCATTCCAATTCAATACCTGCCATACCATTCCATTTAATTTTTTTTCTTTTGCTTCCTGAATAAGCGCATCAAAAAGCAGGCTGCCAATTTTTTTACCCCTCATTTGTTCCGTTACCAAAATATCTTCTAAATACATGCGCTGCCCCTTCCATGTACTGTACCGAATATAGTAAAGTGCAAATGCCTGAACTACACCCTCTACCTCGGCTACCAATGCCCACCAAACAGGCTTTTCACCAAATCCGCTTTCTTCAAAATGTTGTAAGGTAACGGTTACTTCTTCCGGTGCTTTTTCAAAAACAGCCAGTTCATGAATTAATTCTAATAATCTTGCGCAATCTTTTTTTTCAGCTTTTCTAATTTGAATATTCATATGTTTATTAAGATAATGCCTGATCAAAATCATTTAAAATATCTGCAATATTTTCAATACCCACACTTAACCGAATTAATCCATCTGTAATGCCAAATTTCAAACGTTCTTCCACGCTAACGCCTCTGTGGCTCATGCTGGCGGGGTGGGATAATAAAGTATCTAATGTGCCCAGTGAAATTGCCCGAACACACATTTGCAATTTATCTATAAATTTTTTACCTGCTTCTAATCCACCTTTTACTTCAAAGCTCATGAGTGCGCCGGGATGTTTCATTTGTTTGGCTGCAATAGCATAATCAGGATGGGTTGCTAATCCGGCATAATTTACTTTTTCAATGGCCGGGTGCTGGTCTAAAAATTCAGCTACTGCTTTTGCGTTACTGCAATGGCGGTCCATCCGCAATTCCAGTGTCTTTAATCCGTTCATCAATAAAAAAGCATCAAAGGGATTGCTGTTGCCGCCTAGTAAAACCTGCCATTTCCAGGCATGTGTTTGCATAAATTCAATATCATTTCCAATTAAAACACCACCAATGGCTGTACCATGCCCGTTTAAAAATTTAGTGGTGGAGTGAAAAACAAAATCAACGCCATATTTAAAAGGTTGTTGTAAATAAGGTGTAGCAAATGTATTATCTACGGAAACCAGTATATGATGTTGTTTTGCAAGTTGGGTAATGGCTGCAATGTCGATACACTGAATGGTTGGGTTTGCCGGGGTTTCTAAATGCACTAATTTGATAGCCGGATTTTTTTTGATAATATCTTCCACCTGTGCCACATCTCTTAAATCTGCAATAATAGTGTGAACACCGGCATTGGATAAAACTTTTAGTAGCAATTCATGAGTACCGCCATATAAGGAGTAATGCGATAATACGGCATCTCCTGCTTTTAGTGTGCTCATGAAAAGAGTTGTCATTGCTGCCTGTCCGCTGGCATGTAACAATGCTTTCAATTGTAGCGGTGTGCCATTATTGTTTTTTATGCCAAAGGCTTCTAATGCTGCAATGGTTTCTTCTGCAGCCGTAAAAGTAGGGTTGCCCCAACGACCATAAATTCTGGATTTATCTTCCCCTGCAAATCTTTCCATTCCTTCTTCTGCAGTAGAAAAAGTAAATGTAGATGTGGCATAGATTGGTGTAATATGTGCAAACTCGGCATTTTCCTCACTGGTGCTATGCAATGCAACTGAACTGATGCCGGTAAAGGGGAATATGTGCTTCATAATTTGGCTGGTTTTATGGTACTATGGGTTACAAAAATAAAGGTGAATTTAAAGTATACCTGCGATTATTTTTCGGGATGCGGTTTATTTTTATTGAAGGTTCGAATTGAGCTGTTTTTTATCTAATTTTAATCAACAACTTTTTTTGATCGAATAGAACGTATTGAACATGAAATCGCTATTTATTTCATATGCCATTTATAATCAATGGGCTAATTTGCAATTGATACATGTTATTCAAAATTTAGAACCGGCAAAGCACCATCAAATAGTGGTGAGTAGTTTTCCAAGTATATACAGTACGTTATTACATTTACTGGGTGCAGAAACCATTTGGTGGCAGCGGCTGCGCGAAGAGCCACAAACTGCATGGCAACTAAAAGATGCCGGATTAAGTACCAGCGATGTACTTAATGGCTTGGCCCGTCAGGATACACTATGGGTGGAATGGATGAATGGTTTAAATGATGAACAATTGGAAAAAGTGATTTTATATAAAAATTCAAAAAAAGAATATTTTGAGCAGCCTTTGTGGCAAATATTGCTGCATATTTTTAATCACAGTACCTATCACAGAGGTCAGTTGGTAACCATGTTACGGCAATTGGGCGTAACAGAATTGCCATCTACAGATTATATACAGTGGGTTAGAATATAAAAAAGGTGATGGAATACCGCCATCACCTCAACAAATTCAATTGTTATTTTAATAAGCCCATTTCAGCAAAATGGCCCCCCATGTAAAACCACCTCCAAAAGCAGATAAAACAATATTATCGCCTTTATTTAAGCGGTCTTCCCATTCCCATAAGCAAAGCGGAATGGTAGCAGCAGTTGTATTGCCATATCGTTGAATGTTAATCATCACTTTTTCTTTGTCTAATCCCATCCTGTTGGCTGTAGCATCAATAATTCTAAGATTGGCCTGATGGGGTACCAGCCATGCTATATCTGCTGCAGTCAGATTGTTTCTTTCCATAATTTCAGCGCTCACATCTGCCATGCCCTTCACTGCAAATTTAAATACAGCCTGTCCTTCCTGATAGGCAAAATGCTCTTTTGCTAAAACAGTTTCAACAGTGGCGGGTTTTACAGAACCACCTGCTTTCATGTGCAGGTATTTGGCACCTGAACCATCACTGCGTAAAATACTATCCCGAATACCCAATTCTTCAGTGTTGGGTTCTAACAATACGGCACCGGCACCATCTCCAAAAATAATACAGGTGGAGCGGTCGGTATAATCTATAATGGCACTCATTTTATCTACACCCACTACAATTACTTTTTTGTAGCGGCCGCTTTCTATTAAGCCCGCACCGGTAGTAAGGGCAAATAAAAAGCCACTGCAGGCTGCACTCAAATCGAATCCCCAGGCATTGGTGGCGCCTAATTTATCTGCAATAATATTGGCAGTAGCGGGGAAAACCATATCGGGTGTAACGGTGGCACAAATAATACAGTCAATATCGGTTGCTTGTAATTTTTTTTTCTTTAATATTTCCTGGATAGCAGGAACAGCCATATCGCTGCTGCCTTTGCCGGGTTCTTTTAAAATTCTGCGTTCTTCTATTCCTGTACGGGTTCTTATCCATTCATCATTGGTATCCACCATTTTCTCCAAATCAAAATTGGTTAGTTTCGTTTCGGGTACATAACCTCCAACAGCGGTAATAGCGGCTGAAATCTTGCTCATATAATTGTTGTACTTTTTTGTAAAAATGACCGCAAATATCCGCTTTTATTTTAGAATACTATCATATTGGCCTATTTGCAGGTTATATTATGAATGAAAACCCTATTTTTGACCCTGCAACTATGATAGCATATATAAAAGGAAGTTTTGTGGTTAAATCGCCGGCGCATGCCATTATAGAGGCCAATGGTATTGGGTATGAAATGCAAATTAGTTTGCATACTTATTCTGCCATCAAAGATTTGTCGACCGGCTTATTACACACTTACTTACATATTACCGAAAATGGGCAAACATTTTTTGGTTTTGCCGAACCGGCAGAAAAAGAAATGTTTTTACTGTTAATTGGTGTATCGGGTGTGGGTGCTGCTACTGCCAGAATGATGTTGTCTGGTTTAAGACCACATGAAATTAGTCAGGCTATAGCGCAGGGTAATACCGCTTTGCTGGCCACTGTAAAGGGTATTGGCAAAAAAACGGCTGAAAGACTGGTATTAGAACTAAGAGATAAGATTAGCAAAAAAGAAATGGATGTTACTGGATTATCTAACGCCAATAACTTAATATCTGTAGATGATGACGCTGTTCAGGCACTGATTGCATTGGGTATTGGCCGGCCGGCCGCAGAAAATGCAGTTAAAAAAATTATGTTAACAAAACCTGAATTATCTTTAGAAGAAATTATTAAGCAATCATTAAAAAACTTATAACAATAGCCTATAAATTTACCTAACCAAGCCTGCTTTTTTTGAAGAAAGGAACCTTATTGCTTACTGCTTTTTTACTAACTGCTTCGGTGTTGTTGTTTCCGTATGGATGTTTATTTGCCCAAACTACTGATACACTAAAAAAAGGAGGAAACTCATTGCGTTTTCCTATTCATGACCGGAGGGGCGATTTTTTATCCTGGCAAAATAAAAATCCGTTCGATTTAAATGATACCTCATATATCAAACAAAAAGTAGAGTACGACCCCAAAACCAATCAATATTATATTTTAGAAAAAGTAGGGAATACTTATTTCAGAAAACCGACCGCTTTAACTTTTGAAGAGTATTACAAGTTAAGAACCCAGCAACAACAGGACGATTATTTTAAACAACGTGCCGATGCTTTAACCTTACTCAATAAAAAAGTTCAAAGACCGCCGGTAAGAGTTTATAATACACTATTTGACCGGATTTTTGGTGTAGGTCCGGATGGTTTAAAAGTAGACATAAAACCTCAGGGTAGCGTAGATATTCAAATGGGTTATAATGGTCAAAATACATTAAATCCCACTTTGCCGGAAGCAGCCCGGAGAACCGGTGGATTTGATTTTAACCTGAATACCAATTTAAATGTAAATGCCAATATTGGAAATAAATTAAAGCTTCCCATTAATTATAATACACTGGCTAACTTTAATTATCTCAATCAGTTAAAGTTGAATTATAAAGGCATGGACGATGAAATTATCAGAAGTATTGAGGCCGGTAATATTGCCTTTCAAACCAAGGGGGCACTCATGTCGAGTGCACAAAATTTGTTCGGTATAAAAACACAGTTGCAGTTTGGTAAATTAAGTGTTACTGCTGTATTAGCGAACCAGCAGTCGCAACGGCAAACACAGGCTTTGCAGGGTGGTGCGGCCATCACCAATTTTCAAAAAAAATTAGATGATTACGATGAGAACCGCGACTTTCTGTTAGCACAATATTTCCGTAATAATTACAATACGGCCATGAGTAATTTGCCGATTGTAAATAGTCAGGTACAAATACAACGCATTGAAGTTTGGGTAACCAACAGAAATGGTTCAACTACTGATACACGTGCCATAGTAGGGTTGATGGATTTGGGTGAACCACAGCCTTATAATCCCAATTTTCAATCACTAACGAGCAGCCCTTTACCACAAAATGGCGCCAATACTTTGTATAGTGCTATTACGCAAAACCGAGACCCATCTACTGTAGGTGCATTTTTGCAAAGTAAAGGGTTAACGCAGGTAAATGATTATGAAAAAACTTTTGCACGCAAATTAGCACCTACTGAATATTATTTTAATCCGCAAATTGGTTTCTTGTCATTGAATGCACAACTGCAACCGAATGATGTGTTGGCAGTGGCTTATCAGTACACTTACAATGGGCAGGTATATCAGGTAGGTGAATTTTCGCAGGATGTTGCTGTAGATTCTACACAAGGGGTACAAAAAGTATTGTATTTAAAATTATTGAAAGCTACATCAGCCCGCACCAATTTGCCCATTTGGGGATTGATGATGAAAAACGTATACTCATTAGATCTGGCCGGTGTGTCAAGAGATGGTTTTCAATTGAATGTATTATACAACCAACCCAGTGGTGGTTTGAAAAGATATTTACCTGAATCAGCTCCATCTGTTGAAGGAAAGCCTTTATTGACCATTTTAAATTTAGACCGCTTAAATAATCAGAATGATCCTCAGCCCGATGGTATTTTCGATTATCTGGAAGGTTTTACCATCTTGTCTCAACAAGGTAAAATTATCTTTCCCGTGCTAGAGCCTTTTGGTAAAGATTTACAAAATCTGGCTTTTGCAGGACAACCGGCAGCGCTGATTCAAAAATATGTGTATTACCAATTATATGATTCCATTAAAGCCATTGCGCAAACCTATGCTAACGTAGACCGCTTTGTGATGAAGGGGCAGGCAAAAGGCACCAGTGGAAGCGATATTTATCTCGGTGCATATAATATACCTCCCGGATCAGTAAAACTTACTGCAGGAGGGCAAACCTTAACTGAAGGAGTTGATTATACCATTGATTATAATTTAGGTTCTGTCAAAATTTTAAATCAGGCTATTATTAATTCCGGTATTCCCGTAAATGTTTCTTATGAAAACAATGCTTCATTTGGTATTCAGCAACGAGGTTTCCTTGGTTTACGGTTAGATTATGCCGCCAGTAAAAAATTAGCCATTGGTGCTACTATAGAGCGTTTGAATGAACGGCCATTCTTTACCAAAATGAATTATGGTGAAGATCCTATTCGCAATACCATGTATGGTGTTGATTTCAGTTATCACTCTAACTGGCCCGGATTGACGAGAGCTTTGAATAAGCTGCCTTTCTATTCTACCAAAACCATGAGTACCATTGCTGCTTATGGCGAAGGTGCTTATTTTAAACCCGGCCATCCACCCCAAATTGGATCGGGCAATAATGGTTTAATTTATTTAGATGATTTTGAGGGAACTACTTCTAATATTGATTTAAGGTTTCCATCAACGGCATGGGCTTTGGCTTCCACTCCGGCTGGTAATCCTAATTTTCCGGAAGCATTATTAATAGATTCTGTTGACTATAATAAAAACAGAGCAAAAATTGCCTGGTATAATATTGAACCGAATTTGCAAGACAAGAACAGCCCCAACAATCCGCTGAGAGGAAATTTGGCAGCACTGAGTGATCCTCGTGTAAGACTGGTATATACCAATGAGTTATTTCCGCAGCTTACTACCAATATTGTAAATACTCAAACCTCAACTTTCGATGTAGCATACTATCCTACAGATATTGGCCCTTATAATTATGACAATGATCCCTCTCAGGTAAATGCCAATGGAAAATTATTAAATCCGAAAAAAAGATGGGGTGGTATTATGCGGGCTATTGATCAAACAGATTTTGAAACCAATAATATTGAGTATGTACAATTCTGGATTCAGGATCCTTTTATCAAATTGCCGAATAGTACCGGCGGCCAGTTAATGATTGATTTTGGTAATGTAAGTGAAGATATTCTGAAAGATGGCAAACGTTTTTATGAAAACGGACTAAATACCCCTACCTCACCCGCTGCTATTGATAGTAGTACAACTTGGGGAAGAGTGCCTGTGAATCCTATTCAAGTAACCAATGCATTCAGCAACAATCCTGGCGATAGGGTATATCAGGATGTGGGTTTGGATGGTTTAGATAATGATGGGGAGCGAAGAAAACGTACCGATTATCTTTCTAAAATAACAGCAAATTTTGGCACAAATTCACCTATTTATCAACGTGCCATTCAGGATCCTTCGAATGATGATTATAAATGGTATCGCGATCCGAGCTTTGATGCAAGTGGGGCAGGAATATTGGAGCGTTATAAAAATTTCAATAATCCGCAAGGCAATTCGCCCATTGCTACCGGAACATCACCTTTTTCTCCGGCAGCAACTTTATATCCTGATAATGAAGATTTAAACCATGATAATACTTTAAATGAAGATGAAGAATATTTTGAATATCAGGTAAATCTTGCGCCGGGTATGGATGTAGGCGTAACAAAATATATTTCTGATAAACGCATAGTGCCGGTAACCTATGCAGATGGAACTACCGGAACTGAAAATTGGTATTTGTTTCGGATACCATTGAGCGATTATGCCAGTAAAACAGGCCAAATACCAGATTTTAAATCCATCCAGTTTATGCGGATGTATTTAACAGGGTTTCAGGATTCAGTAGTATTGCGCTTCGCAAAATTAGAACTGGTACGCAATCAATGGCGGCAGTTTACGTTTAAATTAGATACAACAGGTTCTTATACACCTATTGATACCAGCACAATTACCTTTAATACCCTTGCTGTAAATTTAGAGGAAAACAGTAGTCGTACCCCGGTAAACTATGTTATTCCTCCCGGCATTCAGCGTGTGCAACAGCTAAGCAATAATGGTATCAATATTTTACAAAATGAACAATCATTGAGTTTACAGGTGGGTCATCTTACTCCGGGAAATTCCAGAGCAGTGTTTAAAACTTTGCCCAATTATGATATGCGTTTGTATGGCAAAATGCTCATGTTTGCGCATGTGGAAGCGGCTCCAAATACTGCATTGCAAGACAATCAGTTAAATTTGGTGGTTAGAATAGGGCAAGACTATCTGAATAATTATTATGAAATAAAAGTTCCTTTAAAGGTTACACCACCCGGCAATTATTCGCCTGTTTCCGATACTATAGTATGGCCAACACAAAATAACCTCGATTTCGATATTCAAACATTAACTAATTTAAAACTACAACGTAATAATAGTGGTGCTTCCGTTAGTACCATATATCGGCAGGTAATTGGGGATAAAACATTTTCTGTTTTAGGTAACCCGAATATTGGTGCAGTCAATGCATTTTTAATTGGCGTAGAAAATGCCAGCACCAATACCACACCGCTAAGTGCTGAAGTTTGGGTAGATGAATTACGGCTATCGAATATTAATGAAAGGGGTGCTTATGCAGCTGTTGGAAGGGTAGATATTGGTTTGGCCGATTTGGGAAAAATGTCTATTTCCGGAAGTATGCATACGGCAGGTTGGGGTTCCTTAGAATCGCATATTGGGCAACGGGCTTTGGATAATTTTACACAGTTTGATGCCTCTATTGCTATTGATGCGGGTAAATTGTTACCGAAGGGCACCAGGTTATCGGTGCCGGTATTTGCCAGTTTTGATAAAACCGTAAGTTCACCAAAATATGATCCATTTGATTTGGATATTACCTTATCTCAAAAACTAAGTGCAGCGCAAACAAAAGCCAAACGCGATTCCATTAAAAATGCAGCAATTGACCAAACCACCATCAAAACCATCAATTTCACCAATGTACGTGTAATGCCAAAAGGCAAAGTGCACTTATGGAGCCTCAGTAATTTTGATGTCAGCTATTCCTTTACACAAACGGTACAAAACAACCCCACTACTTTGCTCAATAATTTAGTAAAATGGCGTGCCGGATTAGGATATACTTATAATGCACCACCCAGATACAAAGAACCTTTCAAAAAAATAATTAAAGGAAACAGCCAATGGACCTCTTTTATTCGCGATTTTAATGTGAACCTGCGGCCTTCTCTCATTAGCTTCAGGGCCGATGTGAACCGGCAGTTTGGGCAGTATATTCCCCGTATTATTAATACCGATCAGCAACAAACCAAAGTAATGTTGGTAGATACTACCTACAACAAATATTTTACGTTCGATAAATATTATAATTTTAGATGGGATGTAGCACGTTCCGTAAATCTCGATTTTTCTGCAACCAGTTTTGGCAGGGTAGATGAACCTTATGGAATGATTAATACCAAAGCTAAAAAAGATTCAGTATGGCAGAATTTTATTAGTGGTGGCCGAACAACCCTTTATCAGCAACGAGCAAGTGCAACGTATACTTTACCCCTTGCAAAATTCCCGTTCACTAATTGGATAGCAGCCCGATACAGTTATGCTACTACCTATAACTGGATAGCTGCCAGTTTACTGGCTGTTTCATTAGGTAATACCTTAGAAAACAGTCAACAAAATAATTTAAATACACAGTTTGATTTTACAAGGCTTTATACCAAATCAAAATGGTTGCGGAATTTAGACTATCGTCCTCCGCCTCCGCCCAAACAATTCTTTAATAACCAAACCGGTAAACCTGTGAGCAGCCCTAATGGCGCAAATGCTAACCCGTTAGGAATTACTTTACCCAACCGGGAAGAAGCGATTACAGATACTGCAGGTAACAGGTTGCATGGTAAAAAGAAAAGAATAGCATTGCGAAAATGGCGGCAACAACGGCGTGATTACAGAACTGCATTGCGATTGCAACAGGCCAATCAGCCCACACAAATGAATGGCGCTGTTAGAGCAGCCGGTCATTTGGTTACCATGATAAAAAATGTATCAGTGAACTATGGCGAAAATTACAATAGCCGTGTGCCCGGCTGGTTAGGAAATACCACTGCTTTTGGGCAGGACATGAAAACCATGCAACCAGGGTTAGATTATGTGTTTGGCCGACAACCCGATAGTAGTTGGTTAAACAGAAAAGCGGCACAAGGGTTAATTACAAAAGACGGTACTTTCAACTACTTGTATCAGCAAAATTTTGAACAAAAATTAGGATTAACTGCGCAGTTAGAACCTGTTAGAGAATTCAGGGTAGATCTAAGTTTAAATAAAAGCTTCTCAAAAAACTACAGTGAATTATTTAAAGACACAACGGGGCTGGGATTGCCGCAGCAACATCTTAATCCATATACTGCCGGAGGTTTCAGCGTATCTTATATTGCTTTAGGAACATTGTTTCGAAAAACCAATCCCAATGAATTATCTTCTACTTTTCTTCAGTTTGAAAATAACAGACAAATTATTTCAAAAAGAGTAGCCAATTTAAATCCTTATTGGAAGCAGAATCCAACTTTTACTTCAGACGGATTTGCAACGGGTTACGGGCGCTATTCCCAAGATGTTTTAATACCCGCTTTTTTATCTGCTTATACCAAAAAAGATCCTTCTACTTTCCCTTTATTGAAGGGATCCGGATCGGGTATTCGATCCAATCCATTTAGTGGTATTCTTCCAAAACCCAATTGGCGCTTAAGCTATACAGGGTTAAGTAAAATACCTGCATTGGCTAAAATTTTTACAGCCATTAATATTACGCATGCTTATTCTGCCACTTTAAGTATGAACAGCTTTTCCAGTGCATTATTGTATCAGGATCCATTTCGTTATGGTGCACCGGGCTTTATAGATACGCTGAGTGGTAACTATATACCTTATTATTTGGTTCCCAATATCACTATGCAAGAGCAGTTTGCTCCGTTACTGGGTATTGAAGTTACCACCACTAAACAGTTAAGTTTAAAATTAGAATATGCCAAAAGCAGACAATTGAGTTTAAGTTTAATTGATTACCAGCTAAGTGAAACAAACAGTACACAGTGGACAACGGGCTTCAATTGGCGTAAACGTGGCTTACGTTTACCGTTTAAGTTGCCGGGCATGAAGAATGCAAAATTGCAGAACGATTTAACCATTAAACTCGATTTGTCGTTTAGAAATGATGCAACCAGTAACAGCAGGATAGACCAATCCACAGCCTATGGAACCGGAGGCCAACAGGTTGTCATTATTCAACCCGCTATTGATTATGTTTATAATAACCGTATCAATCTCCGGCTGTTTTTTGATCAACGAAGAGTGACTCCTTTTATTTCAACTGCTGCACCTACTATTGTTACCAGGGCTGGCGTTTTAGTCAGGGTTTCATTGGCTCAGTAATCATATTTCCCGTTTTTCATTGTCAGGTAATTATTTAAAATTCAGTTAAAATAGGTTAATAAAACATGCTTTTTAACAAAAGATGTTGGTCTGGTAATAAAATTAATTTACTTTTATTCATCAGATGATATGATGTAATATATGCATACAGAACCTGTAAAAAAAAATTCGCTGAGTGATGTGGTTGCAGAAAAATTGCAACAACACATTGCCTCAGGAAAATTTAAAATAGGCGATCAATTACCCACTGAGCCCGAATTGATGGAATATTTTTGTGTAGGCAGATCAACCATTCGGGAAGCCATCCGAATACTTTCTTATTCCGGAATTTTAAAAGTTCAGCAGGGTGTAGGTACTTTTGTTGCTTTAAAAAATGGAACACCTGTGCCATGGTATCATCGCTTGCAGTCGGCACGAGGCGAGGAGCTAAATGAAGTAAGGCAATTACTGGAACTAAAAATTGCAGAGAAAGCGGCTATTTACAGAACAAGCCGGCAAATTAACTGCATGCGTAAATATTTAAAAGAACGTTATAAAGCAGCTATTGGGAATGATGTTGCAAAATGTATTGACGCTGATATATCATTCCATCTTGCCATTGCTGAAGCATGTAGTAATGAAATTTTATGTGATTTGTATAAAACAATAGCCGCCCAGCTAAAAAATTTTTTTCAGGAAGTTTTTGTTGATACAGACTTGTTTATGCTAAAACAAGACTTGCATGAAAAGTTATTACAAAGCATAATTGATAGAGATGCAAAAAAAGCCTGGCATTTTGTGGCTACAATTACAAGCCAGGAAAATGATGAATAAAAAATGTGATTCATTAAAGGTTAATTTTTAGGAATGAATAAATTTTAAGTGTTGATTAAATTGATAATATGGTTTTAAACTATACCAAATGTGTTTTTGTGTTTTTGTTTTTCAGTTTGATATTGACAATTCAGTTTTCTAATGCTCAGCAACAACCATTATTGTTAAGTGAAGCAATCCATTCCGGGTTAAATAATTATCAAACTATTAAAGCAAAGCAGCACTACTTAAAAGCTTCCAATTATTTATTACAAAATGTAAAAAATGATTACTTGCCTAATATTTTGGCAAGTATGCAGCAGAATTATGGAAGTATTAATGGTTTGTATGGGCCCGGTGCACCTTATGGCGCTTTTGGTGTTTCATCAGCAGGGCCTGTATTTAACAGCCAGCAATGGAATGCAGCTTTTGGATCATTGTATTTAATTTCTACTAACTGGGAGGCATTTACGTTTGGCAGAAAGCAATCCCGCATTGCAGCGGCTAATGCAGTGGTACAAACAGATTCTGCTGATGTTGAACAGGAAAAATTTGTGTTAAGTGTAAAAGTGGCAGGAGCATATTTTAATTTATTAACAGCACAGGGTTTGGTAATCGAAGCACAGGCAAACTTAAACCGGGCAGATACTTTTAGAACTGCCGTATTGGCAAGAACCTTGAATGGACTTAATCCCGGGGTTGATTCTTCTATTGCCAATTCAGAATATTCCAATGCATATTTAATTCTCATTGATGCTATCTCTAACAGGCAGCAGGCAGAAAGTACATTGGCACAATTACTTAATCAAAAACCTGAAACATTTTTCTTAGACACTTCTTTTTTTAATCGCATTCCTCAAAATTTTGTTTCATCATTTAATATTACTGCTAACCCACAAGTAAAATTTTTTGAAAGTAAAATTCGGCAAAGTGAAATGCAGGCAAATGCAATTAAGAAAAGCATCCTGCCCGGTATTAATCTTTTTGGTATTTTTCAAACAAGAGGTTCTGGTTTTGGCAGTCAGTACAGTGCTGCTTCGCCCAACAATTACTCAAAAAGTTTTTTTGATGGCATTACACCACTGCGCTCTAATTACATTGCCGGCTTATCGTTGGCATTTAATATCATGAGTATACCTAAGATAAAACAACAGGTGAATGCACAAAGAGAATTAACGGAGACATATAAACAGGAATATGATCAAACTTATACGCAATTGCAAGATGCTTTAATACTGGCAGATCAGCGTATTCAAAATACATTGCAAAGTTATCGAGAAGTACCTATTCAATTAAAAGCCGCACGTGATGCTTTTTTGCAAAAATCTGTACTATATGAAAATGGGTTAGCTACCATTATAGATTTGCAACAGGCATTGTATATTGTAAATAGGGCAGAAACGTCTGCAAAACTTGCATGTATTAATATATGGCAGGCACTCTTACTAAAAGCAGCCGCTTCGGGAGATTGGGATTTACTAATGCAGCAAATAAAATAATTTATATTAATGTATTTCAACTATTAAAGCATGAATTTAATTAGAACCGCATTAAGAAAACCCATTACTATTTTAGTACTGGTTGCCGGTTTATTCTTTTTTGGTATTAGGGCTATACGTACTATAAAAATTGATATTTTCCCAAATATTGATTTACCCGTTATTTATCTTTCTCATCCTTATGGTGGTTTTACTCCCGATCAAATGGAAGCTTACTTCGGTAAAAATTATGTAAACCTTTTATTGTATGTATCTGGTGTAAAAAGTATTGAAACAAAAAACATTCAAAGTTTAACCCTTATTAAATTAACGTTTTATGAGGGAACTAATATGGCTCAGGCGGCAGCTGAAGTAACTGCATTCAGTAATAGAGCACAAACCATTTTTCCACCCGGTACCAATCCACCTTTTATCATTCGATTTGATGCTTCTACCTTACCCGTAGGGCAATTGGTGTTAAGCAGTAAAACGCGCAGCAATAACGAGTTACAGGATTTAGCAAATGTTTATATCCGTTCAGGTTTCAGTTCAATTCCGGGGTTAGTATCACCGGCTCCATTTGGCGGCAATGCCCGCACCGTTGTAATAAAAGCAGATCCGGCATTAATGCGTGCCCATAATATTACACCCGATCAATTAGTGGCTGCGCTAAGGGTGAATAATCAGTCCATTCCATCCGGCAATGTGCGTATTGGAGATAAAAATTATTTTACACCCATCAATGCAACCATTAATACGGTCAAAGATTTTGAAGACATTCCTTTATACACCGGTACTGCAGAAAATATTTATGTAAAAGATGTGGCAACTGTAGAAGATGGGGCCGATGTTACGGTAGGATATGTTTTAGTAAATGGGAAACGTTCTGTTTATCTGCCCATCACAAAATCAGCCAGTGCCTCTACGTGGGAGGTGGTTCAAAATTTAAAAAAGGCATTGCCGCGATTCCAATCGTTATTGCCGGAAGATGTTCATTTAACGTACGAGTTTGATCAGTCAACTTATGTAATTAATTCCGTTAAAAACTTATTAAGTGAAGGCATTATTGGTGCAATTTTAACTGGTTTAATGGTGCTGTTATTTCTAGGTGATCCTCGTGGTGCACTGATTGTAATTTTAACTATACCCACCTGTATTATTTCAGGCGTATTATTTCTTTCGCTATTTCATCAAACCATTAATATCATGACTTTAAGTGGCCTGTCATTGGCCATTGGTATATTGGTAGATGAATCAACGGTTACCATAGAAAATATTCACCAGCATTTAAGTATGGGTAAACCGAAAGCATTGGCAGTATGGGATGCATGTCAGGAAATTGCATTTTCTAAATTACTCATCCTGTTTTGTATATTGGCAGTGTTTGCTCCGGCTTTTACCATGAATGGCATTCCCGGTTCTTTATTTTTACCACTTGCATTAGCCATTACATTTTCAATGGTTACTTCTTATATCATGTCACAAACACTAGTGCCGGTGTTAGCCAATTGGTTCATGAAAGATGATTACCGGCACAATGATTCAGCCAAGCGTACTTCATGGTTTAAAATAAAAAGAAAATCTGATGCAGAGCAGTTTAAAGCTGCTGCTATTACACCTGAGTCTGAACAAAATACCTGGCAGCAAAAAGAAATACTAGCTACCAGAGCAGATTTTAATAATGATGGAAAAATTACTCGATTTGATCGATTCAGACTTCAGTTTGTTCAGGTTTTAAATAGTTTGTTGCCTTATAAAAAATGGATTACTGCTGTATATATTGTTGTGTCTGTTGCATTAGCTGTTGGTTTATTTTCTTTGATTGGTAGAGATGTATTGCCCAAGGCAGATATTGGTCAGTTTCAGTTGCGTATTCGCGATGAAGATGGTACCCGTATTGAAAAAACAGAAAAAGATGTATTGACTACTTTAAATGTTTTGTATGATATTGTTGGCAAAGAGAATGTTTCTATTTCTTCTGCCATGATAGGTATTCACGGATCACAGTTTTCAACAAATCCTATATACTTATTTATGGCTGGTCCGCAGGAAGCAGTACTGCAAGTTGCATTTAAAGAAGGATATGCGCTTGATATGGATACATTAAAAGATGCCATTCGTAAAAGAATGTATATGGTATTGCCGCAGGTAAAACTTTCTTTTGAACCGATTGAGTTAACAGATAAAATATTAAGTCAAGGTTCACCTACGCCTATTGAAGTAAAAATAATCGGAAAAAATAAATTACAGAATGAAGTATTTGCACAGCGCGTTATACAAAAATTACAGCAAATACCTTATTTACGGGATGTACAATTAGATGAAGCGATTCATTATCCTGCTATTAATATTCATGTAGACAGGGTTAGAGCTGCACAGTTAGGTACCAATATCGCCGCAATTTCACGATCTTTTGTTGCTGCAACTTCATCTTCTCGGTTTACTGAAAAAAATGTTTGGATTGATCCCAAAACATCTTTAAGTTATTTGGTACAGGTAGAAATTCCGGAAAGTAAAATGTCATCAGTTTCCGACATCAATCAGATACCGTTAGTGCCCGGAAGTAACCGGCCTATGTTGGGCGATGTGGCAACAATTCATGAAGATTCCGTTTATGGGCAGGATGATGATATTGGTGCTATCTCTGCGCTTTCCGTTACCGCCAATATATTTAAAAAAGATTTAGGTACTGCGACACAGGATGTTGAAAATGCCATACAAGCACTCGGTAAACCACCCAGAGGTTTATATGTAGAAACACGCGGATTAAGTCAGGTGCTTACAGAAACATTAGACAGTTTGCAAGGCGGCTTAATTACAGCCATCATTGTCATCTTTCTAATGCTGGCTGCAAACTTTCAGTCATTTAAAGTTTCATTGGTTATTCTTTGTACTGTACCTGCTGTGTTGTTAGGCTCTCTTGCCATGTTATTGCTCACCGATTCTACTTTGAATTTGCAATCATATATGGGCATGATTATGTCCGTAGGTGTTTCTATATCCAATACTGTATTATTAGTTACCAATGCAGAGGCGTTACGAATAAAAAATGGGAATGCAGTATTGTCTGCTGTTGAGTCGGCTACTGTTCGTTTACGCCCAATTTTAATGACCACAGTTGCCATGGTAATGGGCATGTTGCCTATGGCAGCGGGTATTGGAGAAGCCGGAGCACAAGCAGCACCATTAGGCCGGGCCGTAATTGGTGGGTTAGTAGCATCTACTATTGTTGTGTTGTTAATATTGCCTTTGGTATTTGCATGGGTTCAAAATAAAACAACTACTGAATCTGTTTCGTTAGATCCACATGATAAAATGAGTAAACATTATATTCCTGAATTAGATCAAAATACACATGAAAATGATTTGTAAAAAATGGATGTACCTATTGCTTCTGCCCACACTTATTATTGTACAAAGTTGCCATGGTGGGCATTCTGCTAAAGATGCCGGCAATAAAAAAGATAGTAGTGTGGCCCATACTGCAACACCAGCCTTTGTTGTGTACAAAGAAAAGCTGGATGGTTCATTAAAATTACCAGGAGAATTAATTGCTTTTCAGGAGGTGAATATCTATGCCAAAATTAACAGCTTTGTAAAAGATGTGTTGGTTGATGTAGGCAGTCAGGTAAAGGATGGTCAATTACTGGCAACCACAGAAGCGCCGGAAATTAATGCACAATTATTGGCTGCAGAATCTAAATTAAAATCTTTAGAGGCCATCTATATTGCCAGTGATGCAGCTTATAACAGATTATTAAAGACCAGTAGAACTCCTGGTACCATTTCTCCGAACGATTTAGATATTGCATTAGCCAAACAAAAATCTGATTATGCGCAATGGCAGGCAGCAAAAGCTTCGTACAGGGAAATTTTAGATACCAAAAAGTATTTAACCATTCAGGCACCATTTTCAGGTATGATTACTTTACGAAACGTCAATCCTGGATCGTATGTTGGCCCATCTGGTAAAGGCTCTGATTTACCTATGTTTGTATTGCAGGATAGAAACAAACTCAGGTTAGTAGTTTTAATACCCGAACAATTTTCCCGATATCTTTCTCAGGGAAGCAAAATTAATTTTACGGTAAAAGCCTATCCTGATATTATTTTTCATGCAACTATTAATCGGTTGGCCGGTGCATTAGATACCAAGCTTCGTTCACAGCGTATTGAAATGGATGTATACAATACCGATAAAAAATTATTACCGGGTATGATTGCGGATGTTAATATTCCTTTGAACACGAAAGATTCTAATCTGGTTGTTCCTAAAACTGCTGTTTTGTATGCCACTACCGGAACCTTTGTTTTATGTGTACATCAAAACAAGGTAAATTGGGTTCCTGTACAATTGGGAAATGAAAACAATAGTAAAATTGAAATATTTGGTAACATTTTGCCCGGCGATACACTTTTACAAAATGCCAATGAAGAAATTAGAGCGGGAAGCAGCTTACATCAATTTTTAATAACCAAATTGTAAATGGTAAAATTTAATTTAATGTGTTTAAATTGAATTAGAATGGGTTATAATTATTTTAGCTATCTTTATTGTAATTCAATGCTTATCTGTTTTGAAACTTTGCATAAAATATATGGTAAGCTTTCGTTTTATAATGATGGTGAAAGAAGAGCTGAAAAAACTGGGTTTAAAATATGTGATAGTTGAATTAGGAATGGTAAAAATTTTGGACGATATTTCAGAAGAGCAGCAAAAAATTTTAGAAGAAAATCATTATTGTCCGACAAAACTTAACTAAAAAATCGCTGTAATCCTTTGCTGTAAAGGATTACAGGCTAAAAAATGATTGTTTCAAAATTGGAGGGAATCCCCCATCTTTTGAAATCGGCTGAAATATGGTGCTGTAAAGGGTTTGAACTATTATTTTACAATTTTAGTAGGACAAAACAATGGTTTTTAATTACTATTGCTAATGAAGGCAATGTATTTCCCATCTGGCGACCAGGAAGGCGTATTGATGGTTCCCTGACCTCCATACACATAGGCTATTACTTTGGGTTGGCCGCCATTAACCGGCATTAATCTTAAATATACCTGTTTATAAAATGGGTGATCTGATGGATTTACATCCGGTTCAAACGAAATAAAAACAATCCATTTTCCATCCGGCGAAACATGCGGAAACCAATTGTTATAAATATCATTGGTTAATTGTACCTGTTCAGTGCCATCCGGTTTCATACGCCAAATTTGCATTCGGCCTGTTCTAACTGAATTAAAGTAAATGTACTTTCCACTGGGTGCATATTCCGGCCCATCGTCTAAACCCGGTGTATTGGTGAGTTTTATTTCTTTCCCGCCTTTGGCGGGAATTTTATATATATCAAATTCATTATTACGTTGACCGGTAAATGTTAACCATTTGCCATCTGGCGACCAGCCATGCAAATATGAAGGCCCTGTTGGTGTGATTAATTCAGGTTCACCGCCTGTTGAAGGTAATGTATATATGAGCGAAACACCTTGTTCATTATAGCTGCTGATACCAATCTTTTTTCCATCAAACGAAAGTACATGATCATTGTTATTGTAAATAATACTTCCGGTATTTAAAACTGTAGGCAGTTGCATAATTAAATTGAAATGATACAACAGTCCATCCCCGTTGTAAATCAATGATTTACCGTCTTTCATCCAATTTGGTGCCTGTATTGATTTGGATGAATGATAAATTATTTTTCGTTTTCCGGTACTTACTTCCATTGTTTCCAGATTACTGCCCAAATATTCTTTATATGGAACAAGTAAAGCAGATGCCGGCTTAATGATTCTTACATTGTAAAACAAGGCTTTTTCAAGAATAGCAGGATTATGTGCACAAATAAATAAGCCAACATACACTTCTTTTGCTAAGTTTAGAAGAATAGTGTCACGAGTAAATACGTTGCCTTGTTTTGCTACAGACATAATGAACAGATTCCCTTTTCGTTCCAATTGAATGACATCTACGTTATAATTAGCAGATCTTTTCTCTTCTATATTTTCATTATTGTTTTTTCTAAATTGTAAGGAAGTTAGCCCATCTCCATGCAATGCCGCTGCCACCATGGCTGAAGTACTATCTAAAGTGTTACGCACCATCCATCCTGTTTTTCTATGCGCTTCCACACCTTTCCCTAAAAAGACTACATTGGTTCGTACAATAAAATCACCAGATATTTTTTTCCACAAAAAATGAAAACCATCATGGTTAAACCAAATATTACTCCCAGAACCTGTTACAATATATTCCTGTTGATCAGTTTTATAAATTGCATTTCCCGGCAAAGTATTGCCTACATCATTATTTCTTTCAAATATGCCTAAATGATTTGTTTGCGCCTTACTGTTTTGCAGCATAATGAATAGTACAAAGATGGTGATACATTTTTTCATATGGATTGAGTTGAACCTTCACAAAATATTGATTAGGATAAGGTTTGTTATTATAATGTTGCAATGCTATTGAATGCAAATTCCTCAATTAACAAACCTGTTTTTTAAAGTTAAGCAATTTTATTTTTGAATTACCTAATAGCTAATATTGTTTTGATGTTGGATAAAAAATATTGATTTCATTAAAAGCGTAAAAATATTTCGTAAATAGTTGTTTCGATGCGTTCATTTGTTTTTTATGGAAAAAATATGCTTACTGATGGAGCCATCCATTATCATTCATCCAATCAGAAAGCCGATAGGGCCAGTTTTTAAGTGTAATATATTCCGATCTTTTTCCCATATTAAATGCGTGGCTACCAAATTGAAACAAATGTATTTCAACAGGTACTCCTGCCTTCCTGTGTAACATCATGAGTTGAACAATTGATTCAGAACAACAGGTATCACCATTCGATGCCAATAAAAAAGTAGGAGGTGCATTGTTGGGTACATATTTAGGTACTGCCAGTGGTCCGGGATAAATTAAAATTTGAAATGCCGGTCTGGCATAAAAAGAATCAATATGATCATGCTCAACAGTATGCCCTTCATTAAAATGATACGATAGCCATGCGGCTAATTCACCACCTGCTGAAAATCCCATTACGCCAAGTTTGGCTGTATCAATCTGTAACAGTTTGGCTTCACTTTTAATGAATCTGATTGCTCTGAAAATATCTTGTTTCGTATTTTCCATAGTGTATGGTGAACCAGCCTCTCTGAACAAACGATATTTTAAAACAAAAGCAGTTATACCCAAACTATTTAAATATACAGCTGCATCTTTTCCTTCTGCATTGTATACTAATGCAGAATGGCCACCACCTGGACAAATGATAACGGCTGTACCATTGGTCATATTTTTTGTAGGAAAGAATACAGTTAATGTTGGGTTGTTGATGTTTTTTACCCACCAGTCTTTGGCTTTTTCCGGCATGTTTTTTAATTGTTCAAAACCGGGAGCACCATTTTTCCATATTGGTATGATGGGATGGTCATCCTGTGCAATTATTTGTCCGAAGAATAAAGTAGTAAAGATAAAAACAATTGGTAAACGACTGTTTCCTGCATTCCAATATTTCATGGCTAATCAATTATTAAATGGAAATAAATTACCGGTATAGGCAATGAAAGTTAGCAAATTTTAAAAGAATAGCAGTAAGATTCTTCTTTTCAAAATTGTACTGAACATAGGTGTGCTGTTTTCCCCTTCTGTGAAATGAGATAATACAGTAAAAAATACGGCACTACTCAAAAAGAGTAATGCCGCATGGTAAACGCTATTCAGTATAACTGCTTCAATATATTTTGATAGTTTTAGTTGTCATGTTCGCTATTGCTATGCCCGTCATTACCATTCCCGCCTTTATCATATCATATCCTTTGCCATTATTGTCGTGCCCATTATTCCTGTTATCATGATTGTTTCCTTTCCATTGATTGTGCATAGGATGGTCTTTGTTTTCAAAATATTTATTATCTCTGCTATCACGGATAATGGGTTGGTTGTGTACATCGCGGTATTGTGCATACCTGCTTCTGTATTCATTATCGTGTAAATAAGGCCTTGGATGATTAATGACAACTTTATACCCATTGTATAAATCATAATTTTGATAACGATAAGGTAAACTACGTGTAGTAACCCATCTGTTGTTTTCCTGATATGTATATTGCTGGTCGGCTACATTATAATATGCACCAATTTCGGGAAAATAATAATTTTCAGCATAATCATAACCGGTTGGCCCCCAAACATGTTGCGTGCCAATGTTAACATTAAGGCTAAACTGAGCCGATAATTGATTAAATGCTAAGGCACTTAACAAAAAGAAAATAACAATAAATTTCTTGTTCATGTTTTTGATTTTAATTGGAATCATACCAAAATATTGAATACTTTTTTAAGGTACTCCCCTGATATTTCTTAATTACGACTGATAGAAATGCAAATGCAATGATGATGCCATAAAAGTAAACAGAAACAATCTTTTACAGTTACACAGTTGGTTGTAAAATTTGTATATATCACAGGTGCTTACACAAATTGCTTTGCTATTGGAGATAATATAATTTAGTGTTGTATTTTGGTATTTAACAATGCATTTATTTTTTTTCATTTGTACGAAAAGCATTCCAGGTATTTTTGCTTTGTAAATATTTGCTAAGTAAGTGAAAAGTATAAATTGGTTTAGATTATTTGAGTTATTGTCATTTTACATTAACAATACTCCGGTAATTTTTCTACGCTCTTAGCCTTCCGAAGTTCAGGCATTGATGATAAATGCGTTTTGTTTTTCTGCAATTCAGGTCTAAAGCTAAGTTACAGAAAATTCTTTTAGTGATTAACTGGTTCATGTGTATCATTTTTATATCAGCCATCGAAAAACTTCCTCTTTGAGTCTGATGCACTGATAGATGATATGCTGCTTTGGCAACCGATACCACAGTCATGGCTATATTAAAATGTGTATGAAGCTTTTGTTCGTCTCTTGCCATACAATCTTCAAGACCTGTATGTTGTTTGCGTCTCTTATCAAAAACTCCACCTGGAACCGCAGCCCATAATACTTACACATCGTCATTGTATCCATTGTTGTATCAGTGCTGATAATAATTTCCGGCTTTTTATTGTCACAGTAGTAGATGAATGCAGCAAGTACCATTTGTTTTAACAGCTTACAATAAACAACACCAGCATACACTTTCATTTGTTCATCGCTATAGCGGCAAGCCAGTCTGCGCTTGTCTATGCTGGTGGTATCTATCTTACCATCATACAATTTCTTCCTTCCCCTGCCAGATTTTTGGGCACCTTTAAATACATACATCAGGTTAGAATCGCTACGGGCTTTGGTAATAATATGCAGCCCTTGTTCAAGTAACGGAGTTATAAATTCTTTTTTCATAAAATAGCCATCCACTGCCAGGTAGCAGGTTACCGAAAGTATATCGTTGATATGCTTTTCTATAACTTCCACATAATGATTCACCAATGCTTATCTTTTTGTTTTAATGTTTTGGGCGATGGTGTCTGTACTGCTTCTCCATGAAGGGCTGTACCGGCAGTTACATCAACAAAAGCAAGACAGCCTATCTCTATATCTTTTAATGCCCGCTGTCTTACGCCGCTCCAAAACATACCCAGTCCGTAAGTTTGCTTCCAGCTTTTCTTAATATAGGAAGGATCGAACACGGCTATTATTTCTTTGCCGCCATCTTTTCGAATGATTTTCTTTCGAACGATAAAAATATTTAAACATAAATTTACATATAAATCATCTTCAATTTTATTTCCAGATTACTGTTTATTTCAAAAGATGCTTTGCTGAATGTTGGTTTGTTTCCAAGACCTATTGATTGATAATTGGAAAACCCAATACCTTCTTTTGGTAAAATAAATCCTTTTTTAATTTTGCCGTTATTATCTTCATCATGCAAAATACTTACTGCGTATTTTCCTGCCGGCAAGTCTTCAAAGGTTACTGAGGATTTTTTATTATCTATTTTTCCAACAATCTTTTTATAGTACTTTTTATAATGTTCATCGGGGAATGCATCTTCACGGTTGTACAACGCAAATACCACAGAACCTCCATTATTTCTAAGATTACTTACTTCAACTGTTAATGAAAAGGTTGGATACTTATAATGTTCTTTAAAGGAAGAAAAAATAAAAAAAGAAAGAATTCCGGCGAGAATGACGAAGTTGTGAATGAATAATTTTTTCATGGAATGATTTTAAAAAATTAAAGTTTAAAGTTTATTGAGATGCTCCCTACTTCTATTGCATTACCTTCTTTAAAGTCTGATGTTCGCATTTTTTGTGTAATGGCCAAATCAAATTTTGGATGTTCATAGGCCGCTCCTGCTTCTGCAAATACATTTAGCCTCTCTATCTGATCTTTGTTTAAAATATATCCTTTATAATCTTTATGAGTTTTCGTAATAAACCCGCCTTGTAAAAGGGCATTGCTTAGTATCACTCTTACGGAAGGTTTCATAAATACATAAAATTGTGTTTTATGGTTCAACATGGTATTTTTTGCGTTATCTTTTACAAAACAATTATTGATCCTGCCCACTTTCATCATAAAACCTGCCCCCATGGCATTATACAAAGTGCCATTGAAAGTTTCGATATTGGTGGAGAATAATAATTTACCAGGCAGGTAAATCATTTCCTTTTCCAATCCAATGTTATAGTTTATAATAATGTCATTTGGAACCTGGTTGGCCCAGCCTTTGGGCCTGGTATAATGAATGAGGCTGTGTACCCATATTTGTGTTTCCTCTGCTAAACTCATGGGCCCCATTACTCCAATAAATATTTCGGATGAAATCTTTAATTTATTAGTATAATCAAAAGACTTCAATGAATGTATGGCAACTAAAGCTCCTGCGTAGGGCCTGTCACCATATTGAATATCTGCTATATCAATTCTAGATGGTGTAAACATATATTGCGCTACACTCCAGCTATAAAGATTCTTATCGTTAGAAATTTTTAACAATAATGAAGAAGGAAACCTTGTTTTCTCTTTTTTAAAAAAATAATCTATCCTTAATCCATTGGTAAAATACCTGTCGGTACCATCTCCTCGAAAATTTAAAAAATCATTGTCGAATGAAATTTTTAATGAATGATTTTTCATGTTATCCTGGGCAAATAAAGTATCACCAAAAGTCATAATTAAAAAGATGCATATTAATTTCCATCTTTTCATATCTGCTGTTTTTTCAGATTGTAATTATCAATAGCAATTCATGAATGATTCAGTGTAAACCTTCTTCATGATGTATTAATTAAGGTTTGCATAGACATTATTACTATTATTTTCTGTTCCATTTTTCCTTTGTTCTATCCACAAAATAATAAACCACCGGCACTATATAAACAGTTAGAACAAGTGAAGACAATAAACCACCTATTATTACCCATGCCAAACCATTTTTCCATTCGCTGGCACTTCCTTTAGCTATAGCAATAGGAAGCATACCAATCACCATGGCGAACGTGGTCATTAATATAGGCCGCATTCTTGTTTTGCCTGCTTCTATTAAAGCATCTTTATAATACATTCCTTTTTCTTTAAGCTGGTTGGTAAAGTCCACAATCAATATGGCATTTTTTGTTACCAAGCCCATCAGCATAATCAATCCTAATAAGGAGAAAAGGCTTAATTGATTCATTGATAAATTGAGTGCCAAAAATGCACCAATAATAGCTACCGGAATAGAAAACAATACCACAAAGGGATACACAAAGCTATCATACAGTGCCACCATAATGAGGTAAATTAATATGAATGAAATGAGCAGTACTGAACCTAAGGCACCAAAACTATCGTTCTGTCTTTTTATATCTCCACCCCATGCCATTTCAATACCAACAGGTAGTGGATTTTTTTTCAAGTAACTCACTACGTCATCTGCTACGGTGCCGGAAGGGCGTCCCAAAGCATTTGCAGTAATAGTAACAGAGGGCTGCCGATCTTTTCTTTCTAATAACGATGGGGCATTTTGCTGAACAATATTGGCAAATTGTTCTACTTTTACCGGTATTCCCTGTGGATTGATGATGTTTAATGTTTTGATATTTTCAAAGTTTTTTCTGTCCAGATTATCTAGCCAAATTCGAACAGGATATTCAGTACCATCCTGTGTTAGAGTAGCATCTTCATTTCCGGTATAAGCCGTTCTTAAATTTAAACCTACATAACCCGTAGTTAAACCTAACCGTTGCATTTTATCTTTGTCGGGTATTACCTGATATTCCGGGCTTCCTTCTTCTACCGATAACTTTACATTGTCTGCACCCGGTATTTTCTCAAGTGCAGTTTTTAAATTGTTGCCCGATTGCATTACGGTTTTTAAATCATTACCACTCAATGTAATTTCTATTGGAGCCGAACGCGGAATAAGGCCTAATGCAGCCATGGAGAAATTGATGCCTGGATAGCTGTTTTGTAAAGCGCCTCGCAATCTTATCATGAAGGCTTCTGTAGATTCACCCCCTCTTTCTTTGGGGTCTTTTAACTGAACCGTAAATTCGGTTTTATTGACTGCACCCACACCAAGGCTGCCAATACCTGTACTCGGGCCACCTATATTACTAAAAACCGTGGCTACTTCCGGTTGTGCAATAATAAAGTCTTCAATTTTTCTGGAAACAATATTGTTTTGCTGAAGTGCTGTAGTTTTATCAAATTCTAAATACAAGCTAAACTTACCCTGATCTCCGGTTGCAATTAATTCTTTGCCAATAATACTCTGTTTCAGTATTACGCCTGTAAATACAAACAACAAAATAATAATACCAACGGTAATGAGTTTGTGATTTAATACCCATACCAGCTGCTTGCCATACCACTGTATAAAATTATCTATTTGCTTTTCAAACCAAAGTAAAAAACGATTGAAGAAGTTGGTTGGCTTCATATCTTCTGCTTTGCCTATTCTTGATGCTAACCAGGGTGTTAGGGTAAAGCCTACTAACAGACTGGTTAATGTAGAGGTTATTACTACAATTGAAAATTGCTTGAGCATATCTGCTACGAAAACCTGCAAGAACAAGATGGGAAGAAATACCACTACATCTACTAATGTGATTGACATTGCAGAAAAACCAATTTCCATTCTTCCTTCCAGTGCAGCTTCTCTCTTATTTTTCTTCATGTCTAAATGCCGCTGAATATTTTCTAAAACAACTGTAGCGTCATCTACCAGGATACCTATGATTAATGACATGGCCAATAAGGTCATTAGGTTCAAAGTGTAGTTCAACAACCACATTACTGCAAATGCCGTAACCAATGAGGTAGGAATGGCAACAATAACAATGAGTGCATTGCGGTAACTGCGCAAAAACAATAGCATAACAACCGATACAAGAATTACGGCAAGGCTTAAATCAAACACAACTGAATTAACTGCTTCAATGGTATTGTTGGTGCTGTCATCTGCAATGGCAAATTGAACATTTGCTGCTTTGTTTTGCTGTTCTATGGTTTTAAGTTTGGCATGAATGGCTTTCGATACATCTACTGCATTGGCATCACCTTGTTTTTTTATTAATAATCCAATGCCATTTTTACCATTATATCGGTTAACAGAGGTAATTTCTTTAATGCCATCTGTAACTGTGGCTACATCTTTTACATAAACAGGATTGCCTGGAGAAGGCATGGTAATTTGTACATTTTTAATATTTTGTATATGTGAAAATTTGCCAATTACCCGAACCGAATTACTAAGTGCATGTGTTTGAACCCTTCCAGCAGGAATATCTAACCCTGAATGATTAATGGCCTCCACTACCTGCAGCAAGGATACTTTGTACAGTTTTAATTTATCCTGATCTGCTTTAACTTGTATTTCACGTTCTTCTCCACCTAATATCGAAATATCTGCAACACCTTTTATTTGTTGAATTTGAGGCAAATAATCATCTTTCATTTTTTGATAAAATACGGTAGCGGGTAAATTACTGGTAGCGCTGATTTGCATAATGGGTAAATCGTTAGGAGATACCTTGCTCATTTCCGGACTTTGTACATCTTGTGGTAAATCTTTTCGGATATTATCAATATATCTTTGCGCATCCTGCATGGTATTGTCTAAATTTGTACCATATTTCAGGTTAACAATTACAACAGATGCATTGGGTAATGATTTGGTAATCATATAATCTACCCCTTCAAGGTTAGAAAGGGCATCTTCAATTTTTTTTGAAACAGATGTTTCTACTTCTTCCGGCTCTGCACCCGGGTACATCGTTTTTATCACTACTACCGGCTGATTAAAATCGGGCATGAGTTCATAACTCAGATTTTTAAAACCAATGATGCCTAATAGTGTAAATAGCCCAAATAACACAATAATCAGTGATGGGCGTTTTATGGATATTTCTGTTATGTTCATGATCAATTACGAATTAAAAATTACGAATTGCAATTCTTTATAATGATTTTTTTTGTAAGAATGAACAGATTTTAGCTGCAATACTTAAAAAAGGTTTCAAATGCACGATGGGTTAAATACTTTGTTTCATATTTATTGAACTGCTTTATTGGTAAATACCTTCTCTTGCTTGTTTATTTGCAATTCTCTACAGGTTAAAAAACTATTATCAACAACACTACAACAGCTGCTTTCCGGCATTAATAGTTGTTTCGACAAAACAATTTTTTGCAGATCATCAATTATACTTTTATATAAATTCATTATTCTGCTTTCGGTGGCAAATAATTTTTCCTGAATCATATAATTATTATTTATTTTATTTATTAATTCGTAATTCTCAATTTTTAATGATGAATTGAAACATTTGCTCCTTCATACAGGTTAATGAGTCCACTTGTAATAACGATATCTCCGGGGATTAAACCATTAGCAACAATAATTTGGTTATTGTTTCTGGAAGCAATAACGATATTTTGAAGAACTACCTTGCCATTTTTAACTACATAAACCTGCGGTTGAATATCAGAACCAACAACTGCATTACCCGGAATAACAATGGCAGGTTGTGGGAAAGCATTGTTGATGTAAACTTTTCCAAACATGCCCGCTTTTATTTTAAAATCAGGCGTATTATTCAATGTAAACTGAACCGGATATAAATTGCCGACTCCACTTTTACTACCAATAAGGGTAACCTTACCTGATAGGTTTAATTCAGGAAATATATCTGCCTGAATGGGGTAGGTATTGTTGGTTTTAAAAAATGGTAAATCATTTTCAGGAACATTAATGGTAAATTTTAATCGTGAAAGGTCTGTGATTTGTAGTAAAGGCATACCCGGTGCAGCAAATGCTCCAATTTCATTGAACTTCATGGTAACAATTCCATTGAATGGGGCTCTGATGGTTGTCTTTGCTATCTGTTCCAAAAGAGTGTTGCGTTGTATTTTGGCAGATTGTAAGGCCAATTGTACTTTTTCTAATTGTATGCCCTGAATGGCATCGGCATTTGAGAGGATGCCATATCTTTTAGCATCGTCTTCCAATCCTTTTATTTGCACTTCTACTGTTTGTAATTGCAATTGTAGTAGCGCATTATCTAATTGAACAACGGGCTGCCATTTTTGTACATAACTTCCCTCATGTACTTCAATGGTATTGATTTTACCCTGCAGCTCAGAACTGATTTTTGAATCCATAAAAGCATCAAAATTTCCGGTATAACTCTTTTTGATGTCTTCCTTAGTCAGATGCACTGTATCTGCCAGTACCAGAATTGGCTGTTCTTTATTATAATGATAGATCTTAGCTTCCGCAGTTTTTTTATTACTCATTAATTTGGCAATTACAATGGCTGTAATGGCAAGAAGCGTAATGGCATAAAGTATTTTTTTCATTTTTAAAAGATTATTTATTTAGAAGGTTTCCGGTTAGTTTTTTGTTTTCTAATTCTGCCCTGCTTATAGCAATGAGTGCATCTATATAATTTTTTTGTGCCTCTCTCACAGCATTATCTGCCTGTAATACATCTGTTAATGTGGCTATACCTTCTTTTTTTTGAAGCAGGGTATTGGTGTAAATATTTTGTGCAAGATTGATTTGTTGTTGAATGGTAACAAGATTCCTTTTGGCAATATTTAACTGGTAAACGTTATTCTCTTTATCTACTTCATTTTTGTCTTTTATCATGGCCAATTTTGTATTGGCTTTTTCAATTTCAATTTCCTTACCCTTAATTTTTTTCTTAACACTATTACCAGTATATAAAGGCAGTATAGCCTGCACTCCGGCATACCCTAAAGGATAAAATTTTATAAAATCATTTGCGCCAGTATTGGCGAATCCGGTAGTGCCATAAAATCCGTTCAAATTGATGATGGGAAGTTTAGATTTTTGCAGTGTGTTTTTTTCTGACTGTAAAAAATTTATTTGCTTTTCTGCTAATTTAACTTCAGTAAGTGCATCATCTTTTTGATGACTGTTTGTGTTACTGTGCGTATGAGGCATTATATTGATATTTTTTTCCGGTGGAAATCCAATTAAAAACTTTAAAATATTAATTACCTGTTGGTATTGGCTTTCAACTGTTTCTTTTTGTGTTTGTAATTGGGCCAACTGTAAATTAATTTTTTGTACATCGGTACCCGTAGCCATTTTTTGCTGATATAGCAATTGCATGATACTTAATAAGTTCTTACTATTTACAATATTGCTGTCAGTAAAGGATAGTTGGCTTAATAAGACTTGCGCATTGTAATACACATTCGATACTTCCATAACAATATCTTCCTGCGACTTTATTTTTTGAAGAACGGCTATTTCAGTGCCGGTTTCTATAGTAGAAATGGTAGCTTTTAATGCCGGATTGTACAGCGGATAGCTAAGTTGAACATTGGCATTGATATTGTTCGGCACACCGAATTGTGCTTCTTTATAAGTACCGGCCGGGCCGCCAAATACGCCTGCAGGTAGCAACTGATAAGGAAGGTTTATATAATAACGGTAGTCGATAACAGTATTTATTTTTGGCAGTAAGTTTGATTTAGCTTCTTCAACTTTAGCATCGGTCTGTTTTATATCATAGGCTGCTATTCTTACAGTATAATTATTTTGGATGGCAGAATCAATACATTGCTGAAGACTAAGTACCTGACTGAAGCTTTGTGCCGATAGCATCTCCATTAGTAATATGAATAAAAATTTTTTCATGATAGTATTATTTAAGTGAATATTCACTAACTTTATTTTAAAAATTTTTTTTACTTTATAATTAATAAATTACTGTACTCTATGGCTGCTACCCAATGTTTCACCATTGGTTCTATGTTGTTATAGTCACCCGGTAACAGTATTGTTCTGATACCTTTTCCATTTTCAAAAACTGCTTTACCTGTAATGCAAACTAATAAGGCGGGCACTTTACTCACATGCGCTTTTAATTGTTCATTTTGAAAAATCTGCAAAGCAGTAACAACTCCTTCCTTGCCTTTAAAAAGTGAGATAGCACTAACTGCTTTTTCTTCCGGATGTAATTGCTGAATGTTCATTTAGTATTTTTTTAATTTTTGTTCATGGTAACCACCAATAACCCTCTTATTTCGTTAATGGCATATCCCGTTGCTTTATCGTTTGGATATAGTTGATTGATTTCTTTTAAAGTGTTTGCATTAATGTCTGTTCCTTTTTTTCCATGGCATTGCATACATAATGCATTGGTTACAATAGAGTAGTACCCAACCATTTTACCATTTAATTCAACGAGTTTTGGTTGGGGTGTTATTCCTTTTGCTATGTTCATTTTCAATAATTCAATCTGTTCTCTTTCACTTTCATTGGCTTTGTTGGCAGGATTTCAGTTTTTGTCGGAAACTCTTTTAAGTTCAGCATTTAATATTTTTGACATACTATCTGTATTAGGATATGCTTGTGTATTACAGAACTGTATGGCATAGGCAACACCTCCCTTGTTGATTGCATCTGCAAGATTTCTTGCCAGCACCAACTGCGCTTCTGCTGCAATTTTCTTTCCAATAGCAGTATAATTGGGCCTGCTTTTTATATGTATTGCTGTATCGCCTGTTTCAATTGTATTGTTGGATTCCTCCACATGTTTTTCATTGTTCATACAACCAATCAGAAATAACAAAGCTATTGCAATATAAATATGTTTATTTTTCATATATATAATTTTTCTTGTTTAAGAAATAAGCAAACGCTGCAAATAAAAGTGTTACAATGATTCTGAAAATCAACGCACCGATAGTTTTTGTTTTATAAATACCACCGGTATTGATGTATATCAATAATCCGATCAATGCAATAAACAAAACAATTGCTGCAATTATGATTAGTGGTATAGTCCATTTTTTTGATTGAAAAAAACCGTAAGCAGCTAACAGATAAAGTACACTACTAATGAAGTTAGACCATACTACAAACAAAACATAATTACCTTCCATTGCTCTAATACCGAATAAATCAAAAATCACAGAGATGCTAAGAAATAAAGTTAGCAAACCAAATCCGGTTAGCATAATGGTAAATACATAAAAAAGATATGTTTTCATTTCTTTTTAATTAAAGTAAGAATAGATTGTAACATATTATCGCCATTCCTTTTTATATCGAATTGAAAATCTGCAATACGCCATTTAAACATTTGTAGCCGAAAAGTACCCATTACAATGTGCATCAATTCTTCAGTTGTAATAGCATTGGTAAAAATCCCTTTTTGCTGTCCTTCCATTATAACAGGCATCAAATGTTTCATTTTTACCTGCATTATTTTAGAGATAGCTTCATTGATAGCTTCACTTTCTTCCATTAGCCCATCTGAAAATACTGCCACTACGAAGTGAGGATTTTTCTTGAAAAATAAAAACTGGCTTTGAAACAACGCTATGAATTTTTCTTCAGGCTTTTGTGTTGATAGAATCACTTTGCTTAAACGTTCATCCATATTCTCCGCAAGATATTCAAGCATGGCAATGATGATTGCTTCCTTGCTGGCAAAATGGCGATAGATGGCACTTTCGGAAAATTGCATTTCCTTAGCCAGATTTTTAATGGTTAGTCCGCTTACACCGGAATTTGATAATATTCTGCCTGCAGCTTCTATGGTTTCTTTTTGTCTGTCTGAAATTTTTTCTGCTAACATTTTATACCGCTTTTATGATTTTCATTTTTATAAAAAGAGATTCCAATCCAGATTACAGAGGCTGTCATAGCAATAGCGCCTATTAATATCAAAGCCGGAGGCAAGCCCAGATATTACTTCAGATAAAATACCAATTGGCATGAGCAATCCTGTTAAAGCAAACCAGGAGATGACTTTAACATTTTGAAGTTGTTTGCTAAAGTGGAGTAATAAATAACCGATAAGAATATTTAGGAACGCAAACAGATTGCCGTGAACATGGGCCAATCTTGTTTCAAAATGCTTTCCTATACTATATGATGAATTCACACACTCTACTTTACCCGGTGCGAAGTCCCTTAAATAAATCAAGAGAAAACTGTATGCCATAAAAAATCCCATTACAAAAAAATCGATGGCTATGTTATTTTTTCCGTTCATGATTTAAATTTTAGTTTGTGAATATTCACTTACAAAAATAATAAAAAATTTGAAATATCCAATTTTATTTTAAATGTGTAGCATGGGACTTTTGTGGGTAGGAAATGTTTTCCTTACAGACCTGCTATTTGATTAGAATTCAGATCATTAAATCATGACGTCATCAATAGATTGTAAAAAAAGCAGCAGGTGTTATTTCAGTTGTAGATTGCTTTTATATAATTATATATTACATATGGGTAACAACAAAATGCAAGCATCATTTTTGTAGTAAGTCAGCTGATTTTACGATAAAAGCAACAAAAAAATGATTGAGCCTGAATTTTATTTGAAATAATAACGGTAAACATCCAAATGTTTATCAATTTTATCAAATGTGTTTTTTGCTAAAGTAGTATCTGTAATTGAAATTAATGTGTTGCTTTCATTGATAAGTGGTTCTAACCAGTGGTGCAGGGCTTCATGTTCCGGCCCCGACATTCTGCATTCCTGTATCATTTTGTTTAATCCATTCGTCAAATCTTTGCATAGTATTTGATATTCTTTTAAGATGGATTGGGTAATATTTTAATAGGATTAGGTAGAATAAACGCGAAG